>QMCD01000331.1_pt1 | contig 53639 bp, 33 predicted proteins | sample 1821841 | NCBI WGS metagenome assembly QMCD01 (sample SAMN01991225, study PRJNA193472) | Termite gut metagenome, whole genome shotgun sequencing project. | isolation source: worker | host: Macrotermes natalensis
AGAAATAAAGAAAGTAGCGAAAAGACTTTCGCTACTTTAATTGAGTTATTCGGCCTGAGATTATCCTAACGGATTATCGTCAATATCTCCGCCTCCTGTGTTACCACTGCCTTGATTACCACCGGCACTTCCGTAACTGCTGCCATCTGTATAATCCGTATCAGCGGGTACAGAACGAGTTACGCTCATTTCATTCAATGTGCGTTGGAAAATCTTACCCGGAGTGAATATAATACGCTTTCGGACAATACTGCTTGCCTTTATTCCTTCCTCGGAATCTGCACTCTTAGCCTTAATCGTGGGGCGGAAAATGCCGAACTCGCCTAATTGAACACTCTTTCCATCATCAATGTCCTCGGCCATCATATCGACCAAACCGCTGATTACCAGGTCTACCACTTTGCGATGAACACCACAGAGGCGGCTTACTTTCGCACAGGTTTTGCTAAAACTCGTCTGTCCTGAGCGCACAGACTTAGCTACATACTTCTCCGTTTTTGATTCATCAAAACCGAACACTCTTTTTGTTACTACATACTCTAAAGCCATAGTTGTTAAGAATTAAATAATGCGAATCAGGAGTTAAAGGAGTTAAGGTCGATACTCTGTTTATATGTTAACTCTTCGGGCGATTACCTGACGACTCGTCACCCGGGTAGGTGACAGCTCTTCACCCGAGTAGGTGACAGCTCATCACCTTACTAGGTGACGACTCTTCACCTTATAAGGTGACAACCCTTCACCTTACTAAGGTGACGGTTCTTCACCTTATCACCTGAAGAATCTTTAGGTCAGTAGCAAGATTATCAGCGATAACTCCTCTGACTCCTGATTCGCATAAATGATTAAAAAATAAAGTTTATTATTGCCATTTCTTTAAATGACTTTGCAAAGGTATGGCAGGCAGATAAGGCATTGTTGCTTTAATGGTGTTTGAGTTGCATTATTGGTAAAAAGAGGTTGTAATAGGTAGATATGTGGAGTTATACAATGATTTAAAAACTCTGCTAATAATCATAAGCAGCGTTTTTAATAAATCATCGGAGCGTTTTTAAAGAATGTTGCCCACGTTTTTAAAAAACGTGGGCAACGTTTATTAACAGCGTAAAAAGAGACCTTAAAACCTGTCACTAATGCGAATCAGGAGTTAGAGTAGTTAAAGGAGTTATCAGCCCTCAGGCGGGCTTAGGAGTTAAAGCCGATACTCCCTTTATGCTTAATTCTGTATATCAGTAACCAGACTATCGGCTTTAACTCCCATAACTACTAAGCGAAGCGATAACTCCTTTAACTACTGATTCACATCACTAATATGTTCCTGTAAAAGGATTAATGTATGTTTTCAATCAAATATTCGCGTAGTGGTGTGTCCTCCGATATGTTCAGTCTCTTTTTGAACCGTGCGCGTTTCGTCTTGGCAGAGTTTGAATTAATATTCAGCAATACTGCTTCTTCCTTGTAACTGAATCCATATAGGCAGAGACAGCAATATTGAAACTCGGATGGCAACAGATCCGGACACAGCTCCTTATGTATATAATCATAGAGCTTCGGATAAGCGGTGGTTATTTCTTTTTCAATAAGATTCCGCATTTCCTCGGTTATTAAGGGTTCACCTTTTCCCGGTGTTATCTGATTAACCAGACGGGTTAGTTCTTTATATAAAGATGAGTCATACAATAACTTCATTCTCATCTTGTTTATCTCTGCCTGGTGCTTTTTTATTTTTTCTTCATGCAAAGCAGAATCATGCAGTAATTTACTTCTCATCTTGTCTAAGTCTGCCTGGTACTTTTCTATTTTTTCTTTATGCAAAGCTGAATCATTTAATAACTGACTTTTCATTTTATCAACTTTGGTCTGGTACTTTTCTATTTCTTCTTTTGCCTTTTTTCGATATAACAGATATAGTACTGTCATCAGTGATAAAGCTAAAATGCAAATAATTGAAATGAAGATATAGCTTTGCTGTTTGTTTTTCAGTTGGTTTACTTCTTCTTGCATTTTCAGAAGGTTGTATCTGGCTTCAATATCCTGTATTTTCGTTTGGGCGTCGGCGTATGCAACCGAATCCAATATGTCTGTATATTCCTTCAAATGGGTGAATGCATCTTTGTAATTCTCTTCTGCTTCATAGATTCGGTAGTATAGGTACTTGATGCTGTATTCATATTCATGGTCATCTTGTGGAGTATTCTCTAATAGCTCTTTGGCTTGATCTATGGAGTCGGTCAGGATATATAGGTCGATCAGCGCCATGTAGTTGGGCATTTTATTTCTCCCTTCCAATGCGCGAAGAAAGAATGGCTTGGCTTTATCGTATTCGCCTTTTTCCACATGAATGTTGCCCAGTGCATTGTCTATTGAGGCTCTGACATTGATATTCTTTGTGTTCACTGACACGGAATCGGCAATAGTCAGCACTTCTAATGCCTGTGCGATTGAATCGATAAATACATATTCACGCCCAATGTCTCTTAATGCACAGGCATAACTATCGGTATTATTCTCTTTCTTGAAACACTCGGCAGCAGCCTTGTATTTTTTGAGAGCTTCTGTCCGCATGGCCTTTACTCTATACAAATCGCCTATATAGCAATACGTGTACCCCATCAAGTTGTTGAGCTTATACTTTTCACCAACCTTGAGGGCATCGGTATATATCGACATCGCTTTCTCGTGATTACCTTCGTCAGCGTATGAACGCCCCAGGTAAATGGAGATTTGTACCTGTTCGGCAGGAGTACCATTCGAGAAATACCAGTCATAAGCCCTCTCCAGTTGAAAGCTTGGCAGTAGGTGATTGAAGATTTTGTCGGTTATCTTACCCGACGACATGCACCAGCGTGCAAAATCTTTGTCGCTCATGCCTTCCGGCAATACGCTGTCTTTCAGTATATTGGATGCACTGTCCGGGGATATTTCTATGAGCGCTTCTACTTTATCCAACAACATATTGTTGGCAGATGGTGATTTACTGCATCCGGTGAGTATCCAGAAGAGTGCGGTGATTGTGATAGTAATAGATAGTTTCATGTGTGTACCAAAGTTTCGTTCCTGCGCAAATGTAACACGTTTTTCTATCATAATCTATTTTTAAAGGGGATATTTTGTGAATAGTCGCATTTTATAGTATTGTATTGAACAAGCTAAAGGGGGTATATATTCCGGCAGGGTTTTCAACAAAATGATAACTATTGTAGTGTGCCTCTGTATTCAAGAATAAATTGTCTTTTATATAAGGCACAAACTAAGATTTTGGTACGGTTCTCCTGACTTTCTTATTTGATTTCCTTTCTAACAATCTATTCTTTAATAGAAAGATGCTATCTTTGACACAGATAAAACTATAAATGTTAACCGCTATGAACCGGAAGATTAATTGGGCTTCTCTTTTTTTGCTATTGGCATATACTACGACTGTAAAAGCCGATTGGCAGCGTCCCATTAGCAATTATACAAGATATACTTACAAGGCAGGAAATCAGAACTGGAGTATTCAGCAGCATGATAATGGTTGGATTTATGTGGCCAATAATAAAGGACTGCTGGAATACGACGGTGTGGAGTGGAATACCTATCCGATTCATAATGCCAAAACCCGGGCAGTAAAAGTAGGGCACGACGGACGGATTTATATCGGTGGAATGGAACAATTCGGCTATTTCACACCGAACGCTCTTGGCGAACTGGAGTACACTTGCCTTTCCGATAGTTTATCCCCAAAGACGAATGTAGGAGTTATCTGGAATATCCTTTTGAACAGAAACCGGATATATTTCCAGTCAGACCGCAGCATCTTTTATTGGGAGAATGACACTGTGCAGAAAGTAGATTATTCTTCGGAAATCTATACTTCACTGATTGTACAAAACAAACTGTATATTACCTCCGCCGAAGGATTGTCGATGTTGAATGGAACAGACTTCATTCCCATATCCTGTTCTCCGGAGATGGGTATGGTAGTTAAAGTGGGTGGTCTGCTGTCTTATAAGGATAATCTGCTGATGGTGAGCCGGGATAACGGACTGTTTATCAGCGATGGCACTACTTTAAGGAAATACCCTACCGCGGCGGAAGAATTCTGTCGCAGCAACCGGATATTCTGTGCAGCATTGCAAGACTCGTTGCTCGCACTGGGCAGTATCCAGGGTGGGGTTTGTGTATTGAACCTGGAGACAAACGAAACGGAAGTGATGTCCACGGAAAACGGTTTGCAGAATAAAACAGTGCTAAGCATGATGTTTGATAAAGCCGGCAATCTATGGTTAGGGCTGGACAATGGCATTGATTGTGTACACCTGAATGCACGTATCGCTTCCCTCTATGGCGGTAAACCTGTTATCGGTTCGGGATATGCGTCGTGCAGTTACCGGGGAAAGTATTACTTCGCTACCAATCAGGGATTGTATTGCTCTGCCCCTCCCAATCAGTTGAACATGAGAGACCCTGTAGAGTTTGTGCCCGGCACCGGCGGGCAAATGTGGTCGCTTCATGCTTATGATGATAAACTGTTCTGCTGCTCGGATAACGGTATCTTTATTATAGATGGCGACAGGATGGAACACCTCAACAGTCCGAAAGGAGTTTGGGGCGTGGTGCCGGTGGATGCGCGTAAGGATGTGCTGATTGCGGGTACTTACAGAGGCTTGTATCTGCTTGTGAAGAAAGAGGGGCGTTGGCTGGTGGAGAGCTATATCAATGACTTTGTCCGTTCGTGCAAAGACATGTTGATGGAGAATTCCACCAATATTCTGTGGGTAGGGAATAAGAAAGACGGTGTTTGCCGTTTGATTCTATCTGATGACTTGCGGAGAATAGAAAAGATGAAGGATTACAATACGGTTGATTTCCCGCGTGGCTATGACGTCTGTCTGCTGCGGGTGAAAGACGAAGTGACCGTAGCCTCGCATTATGGTTTGTGGCACTACGACCCAAGTCGCGACCGCCTGGAAGAGTATGCCCGACTGGAACAACTGTTGGAGGGGAAAGCCTCATACACTTATATGAAGATAGACTCATTGCAGAACATCTGGTATGTAACGGACGGAGTTCTGAAAATACTCCGCTACGATGCTTTCAAACAGGAATATTACCGGATAAATAATGAAATCTTCCTGCGGGGAGCGTTGATAGAGAATTTTGAAGATGTACACTTCTATAAAAGCGACCAGGCAGTTGTGGGCACCGAGGAGGGTTTTTCATTGCTAAAGCTGGACAGTATGCATACACAGATGCCCCTGACGCTGCAAATCAGGAAGGTTTATCTTACGGGATTGCGCGATTCACTGGTCTATGGGCGCAGTTATTTGTACGATGTGGCTCCGGTGGTAATACCCTATTCTCACAATTCGATGCGGATTGAGTACAGTGTGAACAATTACAATAAGGCGAGAGTTGTACTGTATTCCTATCAATTGAATTCGGGAGGAGGCGAGGAAGCGTGGAGCGAATACAACGAGAATCATACGAAAGAGTTCACAGGACTGCATGAAGGCAAGTACACGTTTCGTGTAAAGCTACTCACCTGGGGAGAACAGGAGCCGGTGGAGACCTCATTTGAGTTCGAAATACTGCCTCCCTGGTATCGTACGTGGTGGAGTTACCTGCTTTATTCGGTAGCTATAGTGATGTTGATTTGCTATGTATATTATCGTATTGCGGCTGGTCGTAAGCGGCTGTTGATGCAGAAAGAGCTGGAGCTTTACCGGCAGAAACAAAAGTACCAGATGGAAGGTGAGTTGAAGGACAAGAAGATAGATTCATTGAAAGAAGAGAATCTACAGTCTGAATTGCGGCACAAGTCGGAAGAGTTGATTCGTACAACGCTGAACATTGTCAGGAAGAATGAGATGTTGCTGGGTATCAAGAAGGAAGTGGTCGGTATCTCTCATTCCATCAGTGAAGAGAATCTGGTAGCGTTGCGCCGGAAGACCTTAAGGCTTATCGGCCAGATTGATACGAATATCGAGCATGACGATGATTTGCAAGCCTTCCAGAATACATTCGACTCTGTGCATCACGACTTCTTCTGTAAGCTGGAAAAAGCATATCCTGAGTTGAATAACCGGGAGAAGCTGCTGTGCGCCTATGTCAAGATGAATCTGATGTCGAAGGAGATTGCCCCGCTACTGAATCTCTCGCAACGTGGGGTGGAACTTAGCCGCTATCGCTTGCGTAAGAAGTTGAACCTTGCGGAAGGGGAGAATCTTGGGGAGTTTCTGCAGAGGTTTTCGAAGAGGGTTTGAAGTAGGGGGGATTTAGTTTCAACAAGCGATACATTTAGCCTGTATTATTTATAAGTGTCTCGTTATAAATGATAATTTAGCGAAGAATGGGTACGCGGACGACACGGAATAAGCGGACGAACGCGGATTTTTTCTTCGCTAAATTATCATTTATGACGAGACACTTATGAATGATGCAGGTTAGTTTCAGCAAGTGAAACATTTAGTTCCGGCATGTCGAAACAATTAGTTCCGGCGTGTCGAAACAATTAGTATATTACCTTGGAACAATTGGTTTCAACACGTTGAAACAATTGGTTTCAATGCGTTGAAACTATTTGTTCCATCACATTGAAACAAACGGTTTCATCGCAATGAAACTAAAAGCGTGCCCTGTCCGGTGCAGAATATATGCCTGTTCGATGCAGGATGATGCAGGGTGGGAGATGTGTGGCAGATAGGTGGCAGATAAGGTATCTGCCACCTATCTGCAACGGGTATCTGCAACGCTCCAAATAGTTTATTATCAGATAGATACGGGCAAAAAGGTGGCAGATGGCAGATAAAAACCGATTTTCAACTTTATGGAGGTGTTTCGTTAAAGAGGCAATTACCATGCTGATTCTGCCGGTAATTGCCTCCAAATCCTGAGTTAATCTTCTTACTGCTGTTTAAAACTATGAAAAAGTATTTTATTTACCACCCGGGGTTTTGCGGAATAAGTCCTTGGGCTAAAGTGACTACATTGTAGTGGATGGGATAGAGGTACATCCGGTCATCCCAAAGGCGATTCTCTAATTTTGTTCTGTTGTAGAAAGAACCCATCTGTCCGATAGCCACATCGGTTGTTCCATATTCGTTCATACCACTGAAACGGGTTTGATCTGCCACTTGTCCTTTACCGCACACCATCCAACGGCGAATGTCGAAATAACGTTGTCCTTCACAGTAAAGTTCTACGAAACGTTCGCGTTGGATAGCATCAAACTGCTTATCATAATCACCGCTAATCGTCTTGACGTTATCAGCTTCCAGTTTGGCATAGGTAGGGATACCTGCACGGTCGCGAACATAATCAATGTACTCGATGATTTTGGGGTCTGTGGGGTCCAATTCATTCAACACCTCGGCATAAAAGAGGTAGAACTCAGCTAAACGGTAGATGATAGATACGCGTCTGAAGACTTGTGTATCACCTGAAGCATGGTTTACCGTACGGTTTTTGAATTTAGCAAGCATATAGCCTGTCAATGGGGTATCTTTACTTCCGGGACCGGCGCCACCATATAGTGAGAAGTCTACGAAGTAATTCGGTTCACTTGCATTAAATTTGGTATTAAACCAGCTTTTGCCTTGATACATGACATCGGCGTAGAAACGCGGTTCACGATTGGAGTACATGCTGAATACGTTGGCGTCGTCTTTTCCTACATTTACATTGTAAGTAGGATTGCGCACGGTTACCAAAGCATTCTCGCTGTATTCTCTATCTTCTTTGATGGTAAGACCATTTCTGGTGAAGAACATGTCAACCGCTTCCTGAGTTGGGCCGACAGTTCCGTAACATGAATTTACATTGCGCGGATTGGTACGTTTTTCCATTTTGTACTGATCGCTATAGCTATTGTTTGTGCTGCACCACAGGATTTCCTGGTTATATATTTGAAAAAGTTGATAAACCGATTGGTCGGGTTGATTAGAGCCGTTTGTTTCTACTTTGTAAAGACCGTGTCCTGCCTCTTTGCAAGCTGCCAGCAGAGTCTCCAGACATTGTTTGGCTTTCACCCACTTATCACGGTTGTAGGATGGGAATATTTGTTCGCCGTCTACTGTTTTCAGTTCCATTGCCTTGTCCCAACCTCCGTTGAAGAGTTTGGAAGCGGCATATACCCACATCTTGGCACGTAATGCCATAACGGTTATTTTGGTGGGACGTACCACTTCATTCAGGTTGAAGGCATTACCCACACCATTGGCTGTACCGGTAATGATCGTTGGCGGTAAGTTGTCGCGACTCAATACATCTACCAATAGACTATCGGTGAATTCCAGCATACGGTCTAACGTTGGGCGCTTGTAATCCGTTATTTTCGGATAGGCGGCATCGTCAATTGTGGTTACAATAGGGCATGGGCCGTAAAGTTCAAAGATAGAGAAGTAGCTATAAGCCATGAGGAAGCGTGCTTCATCTTTCATACGGGCAATATCGGCAGGGGTCAATGCATTGGAGTCGGCACCCACACCGCCGTCTTTGGCATTTTGAATAAATATTAAAGCTTGGCGTATGTATTGGTAAAGCGTTTGCCAACGGTGAAACGAGGCTGTACTGGCTGTATATCCGGATGTCATGGTGTCTTTAGACGGGCCCATCTGTGAGGAGATTTCTCCGCATATATTTGACCATGGATTCTTAAAGGCGCTTGCTTCGGAACCGGTTTCCGAAAACTCGGAAATGCAAAGATAAATGTTGCCATACCAGTTACGGGTATAGTTGGGATTGTCAAACACTTTGTCCAAAGTCAGGTTTTCATTCATTTCTCCTGAAATATCCAGGTAGTCTGAACAAGATGTGGAGCTAAGCATAAGGCCTGCTGCCAGAACTGAATATATTAATTTCTTGAATTTCATACTTTTTATATTTGAGGATTAATTTAGAATGTTACTTCTACACCGGCAATCCAGGTACGTGATAACGGATATCTGGCGCCTGAATTTGCATCACCCAATTCCGGATCCCAGTATTTCACATCATCCCATACGGCCAGGTTACTGCCTTGTATGTAGAGGCGCAGATTCTGGAAACGAAGTGCTTTCAACTGTTTTTTATTGAACTGGTAACCGAATTCTATATTTTTCAGTCGGATGAAACTTGCATCGCGATACCACCAAGTACTTGGGTTCAGATTATAAGAGAATGTCGAAGAGTGCATACGTGGATAAAGAACATCCTGATTATAAGGATTTGAAACAGTCCAACGAGACATGGCTTCCATACGGGCTGATGAAGCATCTTTACCCTGGTTGAAAGGCATGAAGTTGGATGCTTTGGACATGAGATTTACGGAACAACCGCCTGCTCCCTGGAAGAAGACACCGGCAAAGAATCCTTTGTATTCAAAATCAAGGGCGATACCGTAAACGGTTTTTGGACTGTTCGAATTTACGTTGTGACTGTATGTGCGGTCGTAACCGTCTATTACGCCGTCTTTGTTTAAATCCTTGTATTTTATATCACCTGGTGATACTTGTGCTCCGGGATTGGGCATACCCTCTTTTAGAGTGTAAGATTCGGCGCCGGTTACCAAGTCGCGTGTAATATTGAAATCATCCGGTGTATAGAGGCCTTCGGCTATGTATAAAACCGGGGTATTGATTGTATGGCCCGTATATCTCAGGTATTCGTACAATGGAGTGATTTCGTCACATTCCACAATTTCATTCTTTGTGTAAGTGAAGTTTCCACGCAAAGTCACATTCAGTTTGCCGAAATGTTCCTTTATCGTGATATTACCGTCGATACCTTTATTGGTAACTATGCCGAAATTCTGACGCGGGCCATTGCGAAGACCGGTCATGCTCGGGATAGTGGTGCGGTTCATTAGAATATCCTTACGGCGATTGCTGAAGTAGTCTACTGACATGTCTACACGTCCTTTAAATAAACCCAAGTCAAAACCCGTGTTGATTTTACGCTCAATTTCCCATTTTAATAACGGTGCGGCAGCATATTGTTCGGCCAACCCACCCATCCAGTTTTGTACGTTACCGTTAGAGGCCGCGGCAATACCTAAGTTAATTCCACCGGCACTTTCGTTCATAACTTCCAGATAAGGGAAACGTCCTCCCGGCACATCGTCGTTACCGGTAATACCGAATGAAGCGCGGAATTTAAGCTTGTTCACGCTACTTAGCAATGGCTCAAACCACTTTTCATGGCTGATAAACCAGGCAGCACCCACAGCAGGGAAAATACCCCAACGGTGTCCTTCGGCAAAATTCTCACTGCCGGTTATACCGAAACTTCCTTCTAACATGTACCGGCCATCATATCCATAAGAGGTACGGGCTACTATACTTTGCTTGCGGTAGGGTAGCAGATTGATGCCACTGCTGGCGTTTTGTAACTGACGGTCTTTCTGGTTGTAAAGCAGTATGGCAGTTACATCATGTTTCTTGTTAAAGGTGTTTTTATAGTTCAAGGAAGCTTCTAAGTAGATTCTTTTATCTCCTTCGCTGTTGGCGCCGCTGGGATTACTTAATGCCGAACCGGCGCTGCGTAGCTGGTAGTTCAGTATGCCGTCTTCATTGCGGCTCAAAGCATAGAAAGAATTGGCAGACATGGTGCGGTTGATGAATTGTCCGCTGCGTGCGTCAAAACCTACGACACCTTTTACCGAAAGCCCTTTTGTTATGAAATCCAAGTCTTGTTCTAATGTAACTTTGGACTGTACCGTGGCTTCCCACGATTTGCTGTAACCACTATAATAAAGGTAGTTATAGGGATTCTGGCGCAATCCCTGGTTGTCGGAGTCAGGGTGTTCGGCAGGTGTTCCGTCTGAATAAATCATTGGAATCAAATGAACCGGCATCAAAGTCATACCATTGAAAATCTCATTGGCTGTCTTGCTGGGAGCTTTACGGTTAATGTATTGTCCGCTCATGTCCACGGACATACGGGTGGTGCGGCTCAAGTCGAAATCGATGTTGGAACGCAGGTTGTAACGCTCGAAGTTTACGTTGGAATCTACTATCGGATTGGGATTGTCCTTATAAATACCGTTCTCATGATAGTAAGCGCCTGATACGAAGAAGCGTACTTTCTCACCACCGCCGCGGAAGTTGATAGTGTAACGCTGATTGCTGGTATGATCCTTCAACATATCCATCCAATCAGTATTCGGATATAAGTCGGAATCAGCTCTTGTGCGATATTTTTCTAAAACATCGTCACTAACAGGACTGACGAAACCTACAGAAGGATTACCTTTGTCATTCCAGCTTGCTTCATTGTAGAGACTCAGATAATTGTAAGAGTCCATTAAATTAGGTAGACGGGTAGGAGTAGCGATGCCATATTGAGCAGACATGTTGACTACTGTTTTCTGAGCTTTACCGCGTTTTGAAGTAATCAATACAACACCATTGGCGCCTTCTGCCCCATAAACGGCTGTAGCCGCGGCATCTTTCAATACGGAGAATGATTCGATTTCATCGACATCTATATCATTCATCTTGCGGGGAACACCATCTACCAATACCAACGGGCTTGTGCCACCGGCATAGGAACTTACACCGCGAATCCAGAACTGTGCATCATCCCAACCGGGTTCTCCTGAGCGTTGTACGGCAATCAATCCGGATACTTTACCTGCAATATTGTTTGTCAGGCTTCTGGTTTTTACGCTCAATTCGGCCGGACCTACGGATGCCATGGAACTTACAACACTTTCTTTCTTTTGTTGTCCGTAACCGATAACCACTACGTCATCCAAACTTACGGCATCTGCCTCCATGACTACATTTATATTCTGAGTATCTGCCGTTATTTTACGAGTAGTCGTTATGTATCCGATAAAGCGGAATTCCAGAGATTCGCCGGTAGAGGCTTTGATACTGAATTTCCCGTTAATATCCGTAGTGACGCCGCGAGTGGTTCTTTCTATCATGACAGTAGCGCCAATAATAGGTTCGCCGCTTGTATCTACCAATAAACCGGTAATAGTTCTTTGTTCTCCTTTTTGGAAAGTAGTTTCTATGCCGACTGTTTTTACGTCAGTCGATGCTGCCTGAATTGTACCGGATTGCCAAGTTAAAGCCATAGCAAACAGGGCGGCGCAGCATTTTATTTTATTCTTGTTTTTCATATAACTATGTTTTTTAAGTAGTGAATTTAATTAGTTTATACTATGTATGCTTTTATAAAAGCTGATAATCAGATATCTACTCATAAGAATAATATAAACTAATTCATGTCTTTTATCTGTATTAGTTTTCATTTAAGGCAACGGATCAACCTCGTCGAAACCGTCTGCCTCTTCCACATACATCTTCGTTTTAGTCGGTCCTTCGGATATATCTACGGTAACAATATAGAATTTACCGTTAATCAAGGCTGCGTCTCCGCCTCTAATGTTACCATCACCGGAGTTTACTCTAAACCACTTGGATTGATCCTCTAAAGATATTTTGTCAGAAGTAAACTCAACTCCCCAACCTTTCTGATAGAAGAATTTGAAATTGATACTTCCTGCTTTGATGTTTGTGCCGGCTTCTAATACCAACTGATGTTTGCCGTTACCCAAAGGAGCCAAACATATAACTTTCTCACCTGTACTCCAGCTTATTCCGTTTTTGCTGAATGAAGGCTGCCCGATGTTGCCGTCTCCAATACTCCAGATTACGTCGTCCCCATTGGCTAAGTTCGCTATGGCAGTTCCTGAAGCATTCATAACTTCTACACGGAAATACTTCAATGATTTATCTACCGTGACACGATATTTCCCGTCGCGTCCCATAAAGCGTAGTGTTTTCCCGTTGGTATCTTTCACCTTGCGGAAGAAAGCCGGGTTTACCCAATAGTTGGCGTAGTCAGCTTTTAGTCCTGTGATTTGGATGTCTTGTCCCTGTTTCAAGTTCATTTCTACCTTAGCTCTGGTATTATCTATTGTTTCAAATTCAACGTCGTTCAATGCAAATTTGATAAAAGGCGTACCTTCGTAAGTTTTGGTGTTGAACGTTATAGGATATTCTCCGTCAATATCCGCCGTGAATTCAATCAGGTTGCTAACTCCGTTGGCAATCTTACCGTCAGAGTTTCCAAAGACCATAGCATTACCGTTCTGTCCATATTTCGGCGCTTCAATCGTGGCGAAGAATTGGCTGGGGAATATATCGGTAACAATATATTTATAAGGATCCTCAGCAGACGGTAACATTTCACGGGCTACCCCGTTAGCATCTTTCAATATCAGTTTCGGAAACAGAGGACGTATTATTCTGATGTTTCTTTCATTTACAGCATTGGCAAAACGTTCATTCTGGATGCGTAGTTTCAGGTCGACAGAGCCGTCTTCTACGTTTTTCATGAAAGGAATCAGCAGTTTGCCGCTATATCCTCCGGCAGTAGGGGTCAGCATGATCCGTTCCGAGACGATGGTCTCACCGAAGAACAGTTGTATCTTTGATTGATTTAGCTGAATACCGTCGCCGGCAATCTGGAAATTGAAGTTAATACTATCGCCCATGTAGGCTGTTTCCGGACCTTCAAATGAGTTGATGGTGCAACTGCCCTTGTCATCGAACTCATCATTCTTGTCGTTGCATGATGTAATGCAGAAGAAACCTGCAATCATTGCCCAACACAATAAGATTTGTTTTCTCATACTATCAATAAGATTAAAATAAATAAAATAATTGAATACACATTGTTTGCATTAACCCGCATTATTCATAACAGTAGGAGTTAAAGGAGTTATCAGCCAACAAGCTGGCTTAGGAGTTAACGCCGACAGCCTTGTTATATGCCTCACGGAGTATCGGCTTTCACTCCTTAACTCCTAACGAAGTGATAACTTCGTTAACTCCTGCAGTATGAATAATACAGGTTAAGAGTTCCTCCTATATAGATATAGGTGGAGGCTACGGACGGGGGGAAGATTTGTTTTTCATGTTAGTAAGACTTAAATAATTTGAATCTAAATATTTGTCGGTTTCCGGCAAAAGTATATATGTGGGATATATTTCTTATCAAACTGACTACATCAAAACTTTCTTTATGGTTGATTATGACTACATTACAACTTTCTTTTGTGAATTGTAAGTTGTTGGTTCTCAGGCAGTAAGGTCGTATTTACAGTGAATGCTTTTTGTTTGTAGAAGAATGTCAGACTGTAGCCTGCATTATTCATGCTTCAGGAGTCTATACACTACTACGTAGCCTACATTATTCATAGTGTAAGTACTTCGTAATAATTATTTTTACGATAAATGAGAATTTATGTTTGAACACAGAGTCACAGAGACACAGAGTTTTATCTTTCTTTTAAGAAGAGAACCTGAATAAGAGTACACAGAGAGGGCGACTACGTCGCAGAGAAAAAACTCTGTGTCTCTGTGTCTCTGTGTCTCTGTGTTTGAATCACCGCTAAATTCTCATTTGTGACAAGACACTTATGAATAATGCAGGGTAGTAAATTCAAGTCGTATTCAGAAGGGGGGATTTAATTCATAAACCGGAAGGTTCGTATGAATCATTTATAATTGGTGGGATGGTGCAATTTGACTGTTTTACTTCAAATGCTCTTGGTGAGCTGGAGTACATTTGTCTTTGTGGCAGGCTTGCAGTACCAGCAAACTTTCCGGTCCCATATTGAACAGCAAGTCGACAATGCTGAGATTGGGCAGAAAGCCGAGACGCTCCTGGAAAACCTGATAATAAGGTTGGGGCATGAAGTCCGGGTCTTCTTCCCGGTAGCCTTTCTTGGGATGAATGCGTTCACGGAAATCATCTTCACCGGAAGTGAAAGTGAACTTATATTCTGTGGTGCGCTCCATATCCGGCTGCATATCTATCAGTGAACAGATAAGGCGGCACAATTCTTCGTTGAAATCGGCTAAAAAATCATATTTCTTCTCGTAGAAGGGGCGGAAATCATCTTTATAATATTCAAAGAAAGGCGTGTGATTGTAGGCGGATGATAAAGCATTCCAATGCAGATGCCGCCAGTTGCCGTGGTCGGAAATGCGGATATCACGCAGAGGGCATTTCAAAGTATCGGGTTTCACGGTGGGGATGGAGAGGGCTAACTCACCGTCAGGCGCCGCAATGGTGCAACGATTGCGATAGGTTTGCTTTGTGTAATGGTCATGCTGTTCGATAAAGACTTTTTCGTAAGCCAATAGTTTGGTGTAATACTCTACAGGTGCCAGATAGGCGGAAGAAAGATATACGGTTCTCATTTATCTGAATTTACTTATCTGACCTTTGTCCACATTCTGTTCCGGCGGTAGCCTTCGAATAATCCGGTGCCGGCTTCTTTAGAAAACCAGATTAATGAGGCTTTGCCGATGATATGATCTTTAGGTACCAAGCCAAACATACGCGAGTCGCAGAGGTTGATGGAGTTATTAGCCTCGACCCAATGATAATCTTTGGTGAAATAACAATGCAGTGCAGGTTTCCCTTCTATATATAGCGTATCGTTTTTGACTTCGGCTTGCTTCTTTTCGTGCAATATCAACGTATTGCATAGCAGAACTTTGTTCCACGGATATACACGTACGGCTTTTCCTTTACCGGGAATGATAAATGGACGCGCTTCTATGGAATCATCAGGAATGGCGGAAAACAGGGAATCCATCAGTAAGGTATCTCCCGGCATGCCGATGCAACGGCCGATAAAGACTTCCCGGTTGCTGAGAATACGTTCCGAGAGATTGGCGGGATTATTGAAAACAATGATGTCTTCCTTTTGAACAGGTTTCTCCTGCCAGCGGTGATATCCCAACCATGCCATAAAAGGGAGGCGCAACCCGTAGCTCCACTTGTTTACCAAGATACGTTCGCCCTCATACAGGGAGTTCTCCATTCCGGAAGAAGGAATGAGATAAGGGGACATTACGCATCCGCGGAATAATACTATAACAAATATTGTTCCTGTAATCATCCCTGTTATTTTCCATCCCTTCTTCATCCCATTTGAATTGTCTTAATCAATGCACCCACTTAAATATGCGGTTCCATCGGATTTTTCCATCAAACAAGCCACGGTCTTTATCAAGTGACAACCATACTACGATAGGCTTACCTACCACATGGTCTTCAGGTACAAATCCCCAGTAGCGTGAGTCGGCGGAGTTGTGGCGGTTATCACCCATCATCCAGTAATAATCCATTTTGAAAGTATATGTATCTGTTTTCTCACCGTTGATGTAGATAGTACCGTCTTCTTTGATTTCCAGCTTGTTGCCTTCATAAGCCTGGATACACCGTTGGTAAATGGGTAGATTGTCCGGAGTAAGATTGATGGTAGCACCCTTTTTCGGTATCCAGATAGGGCCATAGTTATTACGATCCCAGTTGGTATAAAGATTCTGCGGATACATCTGACCGGGTGGTTCGAGTTCCATAACAATGCGGCTGATTAGCTTTTTATTGGCAGACAGGGCTTCGTACATTTTCTTGGTTAACGGTAAGCGGTAAATGGGGGCGAGATGTCCCTGCTCATTCAGGAGAGTAAGTCCGATTTCCATAAATTCATGTTTCCAGTTCTGGCTATCCATTAAGATCTGGTCATCTTTGCTGATGCCCAGTTCGCGGAATATATTCTCGGGGATATACAGGCCGGTGGTCTGTACATAGTAATTCAACTGCATGTCTTCGGGGTTCTCGATGGCTTTGCCGTCAATGTACACTTGTGTATCCTTGATTTCTAATGTATCTCCCGGTAAGCCTACGCAACGTTTCACATAATTCTCGCGGCGGTCTACGGGACGAACAACGATTTCTCCGTATTCTACAGGGTTGCTGCGAATAAGGTTACGCCCGGCATTGTAGTAAAGGTCGTAAACAGTACGCTGCTGATTACGCGTCAGACTGTCCATATTGATAGGGTTGGAATACATTTGTCTGCCTTCGCGATAGGCTATCGTGTAGAAATCTTCCATCTGGTGGTTGAGAGCTACGGTATCTCCGGCAGGAAAATTGAATACTACAATATCGTTGAGCTTTACTTTTCCCAGTCCAGGCACGCGCTTGTACTTCCATTGGGGCCATTCGATGTACGATTTAGAGTTCACTATCGGCAAGGTGTGCTGTGCCAGCGGCATGGACAATGGTGTATTAGGCACGCGCGGGCCGTAACTCAGTTTGCTTACGTAGAGATAGTCGCCTACCAGCAAAGACTTCTCCAACGATGAAGACGGTATCTGGTAGTTCTGGAAGACATAGATATTGACGAAATAAACGGCTACCAGTGCGAATACGATAGCGTCTACCCAACTCATTACATTGTGTACAGTGGGGTTCTTCGCTTTCTTCCAGAATCCCCAAGGGATTTTCTTGCTGATGTAGATGTCGAAGATGAAAGGTACGATAATCAATCCCAACCAGCTCTTTACCCATACCAGGAAGGCGAGGTAAAGCACGGTGATGATGGCGAACTTAATCCATTGGGTGCGTGTTGCTTTTCTCATATATTTGTTTTTTTAGTTTATCCGTCGGGACTATCTTTAATTGAGACATTCGTTTATTGCAAGAACGGGAACAAATCATTCATTCCCAGATAGCCTTTCCTGTCGGCTGTGTATTCGGCAGCAAGAACGGCGCCCAGCGCAAAGCCTTTGCGGTTCTTGGCATCATGTGTCAGGATGATGCTGTCGGCTTCCGATTCGTAGCGGATGACATGGATACCCGGTACTTCGCCTTCGCGGATGGAGCTTACGGGCAGTTCGTTTGCAGCACATTCCGCGGTACCGGAAACGGTTCCGTCCGGAGCCTGCATGGTTCCCTTTACCCAACGGTCTTTGCGTTCCAGGTTTTCCAGAATCTCTTCGGCAAGTGTGATGGCGGTTCCGCTTGGCGCATCCAGCTTATGGATGTGGTGCGTTTCGCTCATCGTCACGTCGTAGGCGGGGAATTGGTTCATTATCTTTGCCAGGTACTTGTTTACAGCCGAGAAGATGGTGACGCCCAGGCTGAAATTAGATGCCCAGAACAACGTCTTCCCGCCTGTGGCGCAGAGTTCTTTAATCTCGTCTCCATGCTCGTCCATCCAGCCTGTGCTGCCGGATACGACTTTTACGCCGGCTTCGAAGGCTTTCATATAATTATGGTACGCGACGGTGGGGTTTGTAAACTCAATGGCGACATCGGCGCTCTTGAAAGCCTCCGATTTAAAGTCGTCCTGGTTATCGACATCGATGATACTCACAATCTCGTGTCCGCGGCTAAGAGCAATCTTTTCGATTTCTTTTCCCATTTTTCCGTAGCCGATTAATGCTATTTTCATTGTTTCTTCCGGGTTTAATTCACTTTATCAACTGTTTATATGTCGCAAAGATAATCTTTTTCTTACATTTGTTGCGTATATTAACTTCTTCTTAACAATGGAACTACTATTACACTATATTTGGAAGCATAAAATCTTCCCTTTGAAGACGCTCCGGACGGTTTCCGGAGAAACGGTTGAAGTGATAGACGCGGGATTACCGAACACAAATGCCGGCCCCGACTTCTTCAATGCGAAGCTAAAGATAGACGGCACCCTTTGGGTGGGAAATGTCGAGATACATACCTTGGCTTCGGATTGGAAGAAACATGGGCATGACGGGGATGCGGCTTATGACAATGTGATTCTGCACGTGGCGGAGACGGTGGATTGCGATGTTTTCCGCGCCAATGGCGAGCCGGTGCCGCAGTTGCAGTTGTCGTGCCCCGAGAACGTCAGCCGGCATTACGAAGAGCTGCGCCGTGCGGAAATCTATCCGCCTTGCTATTCCATATTATCTTCTCTTCCTAAACTGACCGTCCACTCCTGGCTTTCGGCCTTGCAGGTGGAGCGTTTCGAGCAGAAGGCGCGCGCCATCTCCCTGCGGTTGGAGCGTTGCAATAATCATTGGGAAGATGTGTTCTTCATTACGCTGGCACGTAACTTCGGATTCGGATTGAATGGAGATGCTTTCGAGGCGTGGGCCAACCATTTGCCTTTCCGTGCAGTAGATAAGCACCGGGATAATCTGCTGCAGGTAGAGGCTTTCTTCTTCGGGCAGGCGGGACTGCTGGACGAAGACTTGCCGGATGCGGATGATTACTTGCGGAAACTTCAACATGAATTCCGGTACTTGCAGCATAAGTTCCAACTGACGGAGCGGATGACTGTTGAGCGGTGGCGTTTTCTCCGGTTGCGTCCCGGGAATTTCCCTCACGTGCGGTTGGCGCAACTGGCTAATCTTTATCATAAGGAACAATCCATCTTTTCGCGCATCATGGAAGCGGAAACGTTGGAAGCCATCAAAAAGATATTGACCGTTGCGACTTCTCCTTATTGGGAGGAACACTTTAATTTCAGGAAAACTTCGCCCCAACAGGAGAAGCGGGTAGGTGAAGGGGCTTTAAATCTGATTGTCATTAATACCGTGATACCGTTTCTTTATGCTTACGGTCTGCATAAGGCGAACGACAGTTTGTGCGAACGCGCTACCCGTTTTCTTGAAGGACTGAAAGCGGAGAATAACCATGTTACCCGTTTGTGGAGCGGTGCCGGGTTGCCTGTATTCACAGCCGCCGATTCCCAGGCATTGCTGCAACTTCAAAAGGAATATTGTGATAAGAAAGATTGCCTGCGCTGCCGTTTCGGGTTTGAGTATTTGCGGCGGAAATGATGCGTGGGAGTTTCATGATTATGCGAATCGGGAGTTGAAAGTGAATCGGGAGTTAAAGATGAATCGGGAGTTAAAGATGAATCAGGAGTTGAATGCGAATCAGGAGTTGAAGGTCGGAGTTGTTGCTTCGCCCGGGAGTTAGCCTACATTATTCATAGTGTAAGTACTTCGTAATAATTATTTTTACGATAAATGAGAATTTAGCGAAGAATGGATACGCGGACGACACGGATTAAGCGGCGGATTAAGCGGACGAACGCGGATTCTTTTCTTAAATAATAATTTAGCGGTATGCGGATTAACAAGAGTATCTCTGTCAGCGAAGCTAATAGAGATAGTCCGCGCTCGTCCGCTTATTCCGTGTCGTCTGCGTACCCATTCCCACCTAAATTCTCATTTATGACAAGACACTTATGAATAATGCAGGTTAGAGTCGTTAAGGCCGATAGTTTCGCTTCTGAATTGGCAATATGCAACTTTAAACTAAATAGCAGTTTGCAAAAAGATATCTAAAAAGCCTTTCCTCTAACACTCCCTTTTGTTGAAGAAGAGAAAATAGAAATTTCAGATACAATGTTTTGAATATATATACGAATATTCCGTATAAATCGCACAAATATGTGGGATTTATGCAAGAATTCTTTGCTTCCTGCACGAACCATAATATATGAAGCGCGAACAGCAATATGCCGTACGCAAACGGCATATATCTGGTGCGCGAACGGCATATATGTGGTGCGTGAACGGCATATATGTGGTGCGTGAACCATCTATATCTCGTGCGCGAACCGCATATATCCCGTTTCGGGACGATATATATCCCGTACAAAAGCCACACATTGACCGGTAAAATAAGCCATTAAGACTCCCCCTCGAACAAGGCTTCCGCATTTTTTTAGAGATGTACATATTTCGATATCACACTATCTGCCAGAGAGATACGGATTTTCACTTCGATATTTCCAACCAACCTTGCCTTCGGGCGGAAATATCGCATTCTCAGGCGACTAAAAATACAAAGTGTCAATCTGATAGTTTACGGTTTTTGTCATATATTGAAGTGTTCGATGTAATTTATGTTAAAGTATATTGCATGGTATTTAAAAGTTCAAACTAAATCATTTTATTTGTAGAAAATATTTAGATTTTCTATTATTAAAGAATGTCAGATAGTTCTTTAATGAGCGTAGTTTATGTATTGTTAGCTAAGAATCAATAATCAGAAGTCTAACTATGAAAAAGGGCTATACTATCATATACCTAAGTCTGAAGTTCTTGATTGGCAATTAACCACATATTATATTACTATTAGTTACTATTTTATTATGAACATAGAAAGAAAACTTTTAGTTATTGCAGGCTTGACGTCTCTCTTAATGATGGCCTGCCAGAGTGAAGAATTAGTAATTCCTGTTGATTCTCAAAACAATGTAGTTGTAGAGTTTACCGATGCAGAACTCGCTACCTTATTCCAAATGCGTGGCGACAGCCACAAAGTGGATGTGAGCGAAGCCGAGGAATTTGCCAACGACGTGATTGGCTTTCTTGATGGAGACGTGTCTACACGGGCAACATCTCCACGGAGAATCAGTTCTGTTACTGCGCTCCCCCCTTCGCAGGACATGTCGGAGGTTGTGACAAGAACCATTGACGAAGAAACAGTAGAAATCCCCGATACGATAGCCTACCTGTTCAACTTTGACGATAATGCCGGATATGCTATTGTATCAGGAGATAAGCGAATTCAATCTCCCATACTTACCTACTGTACCGACGGTAACTTGACGGGAGAGATTGACAATCCCGGGCTGATAGGTATCTTGATGGAGACCGAAGGATATATCATAAACTCTATTATTGATTATGAGAACCGAATAGATTCCATCAAAAATGATATTTTGGAAAAGTTGCTTCCGGATTCTTTGGCTAATACAAGACTGCCTCTCGATAATCCCTCCAATCAAGAAATGGAGAGTCGTATATATGATGTGAATGTTACTGTGGTTGGTGGTGGCAATATAGGAGGACCTACTACTAACCCTGAAACAGTTACCACCACCACTACCACTTACGGCAATTGGGAAACTACGGAGAGACTCCAGCCACTCCTGCCCGTAGAATGGAATCAAAAGTTTCCTTTTAATGCTCGTGTAAAGAATAAGCATGGTAGTACCAATGCACCGGCAGGCTGCGTTGTAGTGGCATTAGCCCAAATTATGACTTATTGGGGGCATCCCGCTAGTATTTATAATTATCGATTTAATTGGCCCTTACTAAGAAGTTATACTGCAAGACCCAATAAATATCCGAATACAAACGGTAAGAAACTATTCCATAATTATGAAACCGATAATACATTACTTGACAACAATGCAATAACTGTCGACGAACAAAACTTTGTTAGTGAAGTTTCCACTCTTATGGAGATAATAGGTATAGGAACATTTATGGATTACTCAGATACTGGAAGTGGTGCAAGTGATAAGGATGCTATGAATTTTTTAAGTTCTTATGGTTATAATACTGGAGATTATTTAATGGACTATAATTATAATAAAGTAATCCAGTCATTAAACAATCTCCGACCGGTATTTGCAACCGGATATTCAAAAAAGATTCAGCATAGAATAAAACTTTTGGGAATAACTATCGGTACTTGGAGTGAACACGGGGAAGGACATACTTGGGTTATCGACGGCTATCTCAACCAGCGTCAAGCAAAAATTGTACAGATAACAGTTAAAAATAGGCTTACCCAAAACATTGTATCGCAAACCACTACTACTACCTACAGCTATGCCAAATATCTTCACCACAATTGGGGATGGGAAGCACAAGGCTATCCACCTAAATATTATAATGGTTATTTTGTAGAGGGTAGTTATAATTCTAATGATAAAAGATTAGAATCTGATACCCGGGCTACGGTAACTTATGAAGAAGGTAACTTTCGATTCTTAAAAGAAATAGTTCCTAATATAAGACCTAATTAAAATCCAACATAAAACTATAGATTATGAGAAAGCAATTCATGTTTGTGTTAGTAGCTACATTCTTGATAGGAATGATTACTTCTTGTGAAGAGATTGACAATCCGGCTCCTTTGCCCACTAATTATCTTAAATCCTATATTGATATGTTTATTGAGTGTGATTCATTAGACATTTGGAGTTTCGGTGGAATGGCTATAGATGATGAGAATAAAAGATATGACATAGTGGATAATGGAAGTTCGCCGGAAGGAATCGGTATCAGTGTCAATGCAACTTACCCGGCTAAAGATTATTGGAGCAGTTACCCCACAAATATCTATTATCCCGTTCTACTTTTTGAGTCCCCAAATCATCTGCAAATAAATGATGATAATCCATATTATCGACATATACAGATTCAATACGATAAATATATAGAAGAGGTAGGAGATACCACGTATAATAGAATGATAGGAGGTCGTTATGGCAATAAAAAGGGTGTCGTCATTACTGTATTTCCTTTAAAAGAAGTCGTTATTACTGCGGATAAAAGCTTTGGTAGTGATTATCCGGCAGGGACGGATTTGAGTTCATTATTCCGTATCATTTTTGATGATGTTTATGCAACAGTACACAATGGCTATATGGCGGCTCCGGGCACATATAGATACATTGCAACTTATTATAGTGATGAATATTTTGTGAATTCTCCAATGTCGATACGCTGTCTCAAACTCTCTGAAATCAATCTGGAAGATTATCCGTTTACAGAAGCTCGGTGGGATTTCTTTTTGGAAGCAAAGCCTGAAAAGACAGATACTTATACCTTCCACGTAAAGCTAACGTTTACGGATGGTACAGTGTTAGAAGGTGATTCACGTCGTGGTGCTATTATGGTGAAAGGTAGAGATTGATATTGAGCGTCCAGGTTTTACAGACCTTTATCTGGTATTTTGATTCATCCAATAAATGAGTAGGTGAAATGCAGGTAGGTGAAGACTATTGTTTCCGTGCATAGAAACTCCGGTTTTTGTTCACGGGAACTTTTGTGATGACTTAGATTTTGATTTATCGCTATAGGAGTTATGAATAATGCAGGATAAAGAAAAAAGAGGGTAAACGCCCTCTTTTTTCTTTTTAATCAAATTCATTTCGTAGGCCATAGCGTATACTTTGTGGACGCAGTATACCATTTCGTGGCTTGGCCCCGAAAACATTATTTACCCTCGTCTATTATGTGTAGATTCGGTTCGGAAAAAGGTGAAATTAACCCTTTAATTTATAGAATATATGAAAAGAAATTTTTTACTCACAACCATTGTGGGAACGGCGCTTCTATTTGCCGGTTGCGGCAAAGACAAGGAACCACCTGTTCCCGTCGTCAGCATAGGTACACAGCCGACTGCTCCGGCAGCACTCGTCGAGGGCAACATCTCCGGCTCGCTCACCATCGCGGCGACCGCCACCGAAGGAGCGGTGCTCACGTACCAATGGTATAGCAACACCACTGCCAACAACACCGGCAGCACGAAGCTCGACGGCGCAACTTTGGCAACCTACACATTCCCGGCCACGCTCACGGCGGGGACTTACTATTATTTCTGCGAAGTGGGCGCAAAGGGCGCGGTGACGGTGCGTAGTTCCGTTGTGACCGTAACGGTCAATGCACCAACACCCCTGCTCGTGTTCACCGACAACGTGGATTACGACATCCCGGCCTCAACCATCGGTACGGCGATAACCGACATCAATGTCGCGGGCGGCGTGTCCGATGGCACTACACCCTACATGTTCACGGCGACCGGACTTCCCACGGGCATCACGATCAGCACAGCGGGCGTCATCTCGGGTACCCCGACCACGACTGCCGGCGCAGGCACGGCGACAATCAAAGTCGAAGACAGTTCTTCGCCCAAGCAGAGCAAGGAAATAACTATTAACTACGGTGAGGTGACCGCGCCCGGCAACGACGTTGGCTTCGGCGGCGAGAACGAAGTTCGCTGGTAGCAGACTTGTTTAATAACGACTGAAACAATGAGAACGATGAAAACAAAGCATATAATAAAGAGAACGGCAGCAATACTCATAGCAGCGTTGACGCTCGCGGGGTGTGTACACGACGCACCGCAAACCATTGATCCGGCAACCTATCGTTTCGAGGTGTCGGCAACCTACCACGCCGATACAGGCAACGAGGCCGAAACCCGCACCGTGAAACCCGGTTGGACGGAGGGCGATATGATACTCGTCCACTTCGACGGCAGTGAGACAAACAAGCTGCTGTTGCAGTACGATGCGCAGGGCACGTGGCAAACCATGGCCGCGCGATGCCCTACCATCCGGCGGGGCAGAAGTCGTTCTTCGTGCGCGACAATGGCGCGACGGCTGGAACCACTTTTGAACTGCACAATACCGCCACCGGTAAGACGTGGACGCGCACCTACACGGGCGACCTCACCGCCGGAGAAGCCGTGCTCATCACCGGCCCCGACGGAACGGGCGACGACGGTTGGACGGAAATCACAGTTTCCACCGGCATCCTCACGGCGGCTAATTTCCCCGATGCGAACTTCCGCGCCTACGTCACCGCGCAGATGACAGGCAGCTCCGCGTGGGACGCTAACGGCGACGGCATCCTCTCCGAAGCCGAAGCCGCCACGGTGAGGAATATCAACGTGAACAGCGAAGACATCGCCTCGCTCGCGGGCATCGAGTACTTCACGGGGCTGACCGATTTGAGCTGCGGGGGCAATCCACTCAGCGCGCTTGACGTGTCGGCCAACACTGAGTTGACAAGAATCGAAGGCGGCTATCATAGGTGTCTCATCACTTCGCTCGACCTGGTCCAGAGCCGGGCGGCGATAGATGCGGTGATAGCCTCGTTGCCCGCCCGCACCGGCGGCACACCGGGCAAAATCCGCTTCATGGGTATCGACTACAGTAGCGCCTACTACTCCTTCGGCTCGCCACCTTATTACAGCAACGCGATAGCGAATATCAACGCCTATCTCTCCGCGTAGGGTAAAAACTGGACGTGGGGCAACTAATGACCGGTTGATTTAACTTTATTCATCTACACTTTGCAGTTTTTAAGAAGGTTCTTTGTATCTTTGCCCTTGATTTATAAACCTTTTTGCCATTGTAAATAGATGAAAGCAATTCGTTTTGTATTTTGTCTTTTTGCGGTACTAATGCTGACGACCACCGGTGGTCGTGCTGCCGCAGCTAATGAGGATTTCCATGCATTCCTCAAGAAATTCACTTCCAGTGCCTCTTTCCAGTATTCCCGTATTAAGTTTCCGTTGAAAACCCCCATTGCCCTGTTAGAGGATGATGGTGAGACGGAGAAGACTTTTCCGTTTACACGCGAGAAGTGGGCGTTACTGGGCGAAGACATCTTTACGGAAGAACGTATCGCTGACGAAGAGGGCGGCGTTTATGTTTCCCGTTTCACCGTGAATGACCCTATGCACAAAGAGTTTGAAGCAGGCTATGATGAATCGGAAGCCTCCCTTCGCGTGGTGTTCGAACTGATAGGGGGGAAGTGGTACGTCACCGATTGCTACACCGATTGGTACAACTTCGACCTTCCTGTCAGCGAACTGGAAGAAACCATCAGTACGATAGCGGAAGAGAATAAGGCTTTTGAGGAAATGTATCCTTGATAAGAGTATGCTAAGTCATACCATCTCACTTCAATAAGTTATTCACCGCTGTCTGGTAAGTTTCCAGCTTGTTGGCTTTATGAATAGCTTTCTTCGCTTTGCGGTCGCCATCCGGCATCATGTATTCCCAGAAGCTTTTCATTTTCATGAGCAACTGCCTGTCTCCTCCTTCCAGGAGATTGCCGTATTGCGCAAATAAATCAGCATGGAATGATCTGAGTTTTTCCTTTATTTTCTCGTCAGAGAGCGAATGCCCCTGCCGGTATTCCGATGCCAGTGCCGGATTGGCAAGCAGCCCGCGTCCTATCATGACTCCTGCCAGGCGTGGGAAGCGTCCGGAGATGGTGTGTATGTCTTCCGCTGTGAGCAGGTCACCGTTATAAATCAGCGGATGGCGGCATTCGTTGTAGAAAGCTTCAAAGGCTGTCAGGTCTACTTCTCCTTTGTATTGCTGTTTTCCCAGTCGCGGGTGCATGATGATGTGTGTCAGGGGAAGTTCGTTCAGCAAGGGGAGTAAAGCCAGGCATTCTTCCGGATTCTCCCAACCCAACCGCATCTTTACGGAGAACTGCATATCGGGATGCTTCTCTATGGCGGTAGTCAGCAGGTTGCGTACTTCCTCGGGATACGGTAACATACCCGAACCATTGTGCCGCTTGGCAAGAATGGGGAAAGGACACCCCAGATTTATGTCCACCCTTTTGTAACCTTTCTCGATGAATAGGGCGATTATCTGCTCCATCTTGTCCGGTTCTGGTGCAATGAGTTGGGGTATGAGGTTTACTCCCCGGTTGTTTTCCGGGATAATCTCCCGCATGTCTTTCCGCCGGATTTCACCGTGTTCTACACGTACGAAAGGGGTATAATAACTCTCTATGCCGCCGAATATGCGTGCATGGGCTTGGCGATAGATTGCCTCGGTATAGCCTTGCAGCGGGGCGAAGTGGATGGGAAGAACGTTGTGCATATAGATTTGTTCAATTTCCCGCAAAGGTAATCATTCTGGTTGATAGGGAGGTGAGGAGTGATTAAAGTTTAGTAATTAGTGATTAAGGCTTAGTGATTAGTGATTAGTGCGGGTTAATCACTAAGCCTTAATCATTAATCACTAACCCCTAATCACTAATCACTACTAACCTTCTGTTAGAACATAACAACATTCATATGTTTATCCACCAGATATCCGTCCGTTACTTTCAGATTGAAGGTTACATTCTTTCTGGCTTTGAGCTTGATAATGAACAAATCACTGTCACCTTCAAGCGATTCCTTCTCTCCGATGTTCACGAAAGTGGGATATAGAGACTTAACGCCATTAGTATGGAGCCTGTCATTGGTTAGATTCTCCATGTCCTTCATGCCCAATTGTTGTACACCAACGAATTCATAATCAGCAGGATTGTAGGGCAGAGCAAAGCTGAGGGCATTTACATGACGCAGCCCTGTACCTTTTACTAACACCTGAATTATTTCGTCCTTAGCGTAAGTACGCTTCGAGGTACTGATGCTGAGACTTCCTTCCGGCTTTTCGCCTCTAACGCCCTTGGCGCCACCACCGAGCTGCGTAGCTACGGCGGAAATATCGTAAGCGTCAATCAAACCGTTGCGATTCAGGTCGCCGTTGCTGATATAGCCTTCAAAGTCAGCGTCACCTCTCCTCAATCCGGTATAGTTGGTGTACGAAGTCAGGTCGTTCTCGTCAACTAACTTATCATTGTTGATGTCGCCCGGCAGATAACTCTCAGTTCCCGGCACCTTAAATACATACAACTCTTTTCCCGAACCATAGTTGCCCACAGCCTCGGTGACGTTCATCTTGATATAACGTACGGTAGGAGTTTGCGGGAATGAGAACACTTTGGTTTCACTGTTCCGCTGCCATTCAAAGGCTCCGGCTTCCGTCCAGTTCTCTTTGTCCATACTGTAACTGACCGTTCCTTTCAGTATAGTTCCGTTTCCGGCTTCACCGCGGGGCAGATAGTGGAACTTCTCAATCTGGTTGATTGTTTTCAGGTCTATAACCAAGTCGAATGGGACAGCTTTCTCATTATACTTTGTGTGCCACAATTCCCCTTCTTCAAAGTCAAACAGCCTGCGGAGCGAGCGTCCCTGGTTTTGAACGGAAGTTTCCCCGGTAATGCCATGTATGGCGAACTCCAACGGATCTTTCTTGGTAGTGGCGCTGAAAGTTGACCAATCCGAATAACCGTCTTTGTTCACCGCGCGTATCTTGAAGTCGTAAGCGGTTTCTACATTCAAGTCGTCAAATATCAGCTCCGTGTCTTTGATGGTGCTGTAGTTCATTCCGTTAAACTCTATCTCGTAATAGTCGGCATTATCTACCGTGCTCCAAGTTGGTTTCAGGGTGTAAGAAGCTGTGTTCTCATCAGTTACCTGCGCTTTGGGGGCAACCAATGAACCGGTTGTTGTTTTGTAACTGTCCGTTGGCGCAAATACGAATCCGTCAATCTTCAAGGTGGTCCGGTTTGCTGTGATGTCCGTGGCAGCCAGCTTCACGAGGAATTGCGGATTTTTGGTGATAATCTCTTTCTCGAATTCGCTGCCTTTGGTAGCGAACTTATTCAGGTTGGGCTTGGCATCATAGAAGTAGACATTCTCCTTTTGAAGGAATTCTTCCATACTGCTTGCTTCCGCCAGCTTAACCTTACTTTTTCCGATGGTTGCCGAAACTTTCTTAGGCTTTTCGGTTACGTTGATTCTGAATTCAGTGGCTTTCTCTTTTACGAAGCCGTTGAAATCACCTTGAGCCGGTTGGATGGTTACTGTTACATCACCTTTCGCGCCGGCGCCTGACTCTATCAGGGTGGTTACACCTTTACCGGTGCGGTATTCTTCGGTGATACCATCGTCGTCATACTCGGTGAATGTGCTCTGCCCGTAGGGGTAGAGTTCGTATATGCGTAGATTCTTGGCTGTTTCTTTGACGTTGTTATTGGGGGACGTCATGGGTATGATGGCTCCGTTCTTCACAAATATGGGCAACTTCCAGAGCGGAGAAGCGTAGCTGTTGATGATACGGTTGCCCTGATATATTTCACCGGAGAAGTAATCTACCCATTCGCCTTCGGGCAGGTAGATACCGTTGCGGATATCGTTGCCTTGTTCATCATCTTTGGTAGCTTGATAGATAGGCGCTACGAGGAAGTACGGTCCATAGAGGAACTGATACTGCGTAGCCTTACCTGATGTATAAGGATTAGGATATTCGAGGAGCATAGCCCGAATCATAGGCAGACCGTCTACCGATTCTCTGGCAATGCTATAGGCGTAAGGCATGATTTCTGATTTCAGTTTCAGATACCAACGGTTGATAGAAGTGGCGGGTTCACCCAAAGCGTGGGGATACTTTTCATTGGAACCCCATCCGTCCATATTCAACTGCATGGGAGTAAAGGTTTTCCATTGGAAGTCTCTGGTATTAACAACCGGGTTCTTTCCTCCGAAGATGCCATCCATGTCGGAACAAATATTGGGGTTACCGGAAAGTCCTGAACCTATATAAGTAGGTATGTGGAAGCGAATATACTCCCATGTGCCTCCGGTTTGATCGCCCGACCAAATACCGGCGTACCGCTGCGTGCCTGCCCAACCATCGAGGGAGATGATGAAAGGGCGGGCGTCATTACCATAGTATGTCATGATGTTCGCCACGTCCGTAATGCCGTTCAATCCGAAAGAGTATCCGGCTCCTACCCAGGCAACGTCAGTCTTCAGCACACGTACGCCTGCGTCCCGCACTTCTTTTACGATATCACGTTGCAGCAAAGCGCTGATACCGGCTTTGGGGTGCAAATCAGATTGTGTCCAAAGACCAATTTCCACGCCATTCCTGTGAGCATAGTCCGTCAGTTCTTTCAGGTTCCGGATGTTTCCGTCAATTGTTTCCGTCTGACCGTACCCTGCTCCATAACCATCGTTAGGCAATAACCAGCCAAAAGGCATGTCATGATTCTTATAGCGGTCTATCACAGCGCGCGCCGAGAATTGGTAATTGTTCTTTTCCCCGTTCAGTGATTCCTTGGTGCCGCCATTGTCCTTCTGGCTCTCTTTGTAGCGCTTTCCGTCTTCAAAGAGAATTCCGCTTTCGTCTTCTTTCCAGTAGTCGCGGTTGTAGGCATTCAGATGACCTTGATAGAAGCCGAATTTTGGTATCAATACCGGGTTGCCCGTCAGTTGGTAGTAATCGTTCAGCAGAGGCACGGCGCCATCGTTCACCATAACGAAGAGATCCAGGTAATCCGTTTCGTGAGACAACTTCACGATACCCTTTTCTGCTCTTCCGAAGTCGTAAACACCTCTTTTGAAGGTGTACCACATGATACCGTAGCCATTCGTAGACCAATAGTACGGGTTAGGCGATGCTACACCACCGTCTGTCCAACTGTTTTGGTTTTCAATGGCAATGGTTTTACCTTTGTGTGAGAAGCGTCCGTTCTGTACGCCGCCGCCGTAGAAGTACTCCTGCGGATTTTCTTTCAGCCTCAGGGTGACTCTTTCTTTTTCGAAAAGAGTGAGCTGAGTCTCTTCCAATACAGTGACCCCTGTTTCCAGGTTAACGACTTTCATCAATGCAGTGTTCTTGTCCAACTGAACTTTCACCTTTGCGGTTGCAATGGATATCATGCCGGCTTCGTCTTTAACGTCAAGCAAAGAAACGCCCTTGCGGGGTTGGCTTACCAATATCTTTGCTTCAGGCTTTGCTGCCGGGTCGCGCAGAATACCTCCGGCATTGTCCTGAAACATTCTAAAGATGTTTTCGCCATAGAAGTCAATGGTCATGCGTTGCTGATTCGAGAATAAAACCTCGACCGTAGTCGGATTGATTCTTGTCACACCAGCAATTTGAGGAACCTGTTGTTGTTCCACGGTGTTGATTTGCCCTCCGTATGCTGCTTGTGCAGCCGGACAGGAGGATGCCGTAAGTAGGAAGAAAGCAAGCGACGTTACTTTCCATTTTCCGAGATTAAGATTACTTAATAAATTACTCATACTTCATACATTTATTATTGGTTAGAGATCTCTATAATTAGATAGATTGTCGTCTTTTATGTCATAGATATTGTTATGATTGGGTTTAGGGTAGTTCTTCGAGGCTATTTCCGCTTTTGTCTGGTCTATCTGCTGCCGGGTAATGGTGAATTGGGCTGTACTGTAATCGGTCACTGTCCGGTTGATTGGCGTAAGAAAGCCCCAGGCTTCGAAGAAGTCTGTCAGGTCTAACCGGGCTGATTCACAAGCGAGCTTCACAAAATTCAATTGGTAATAACCGTCTGTCATTTCGTTGGTATTTACATTTGGCTGTAGCCGTAATTGCTCGTAAATGTACTTATAGAAATTGTTTTTTCCTAATATATCTATCATATAAAGTTTCAATTGCCAAAAAGGAATCAATTTTACCCATACATCATCTATTTCATTGTGGGCTTTACCCGTTTTCAGCAAACTGCCGAATGCACTTGTATAGCGATTGTCTGTCAACAGCCGGGATGTATTGCCCCAGGAAGTTTGAACATGTAGTGAATGGATATTGGTGGTTACTTCCGTCATGCCAAGCCATTTGAGTCCGGGACGTGTTTGGTGAATATGCCCCAGTTCATGCGCCGGTCCCCAACAAGCGGTGGTAGTGAATTTCCGCAAATCCAGTATATCAGGTTGAGTATTTACATTATATCCCATGTAATAGTCGGTGGCATACATGTGATCTTTCTCATTATATATTGCCAGAAAGTAAGCGCGATTCTTATAGTTCCTATCGTAATCGGGCAATCCCATAAATTCCTGTTCCAGGCGTACCAGATCGTCATATTTATTAATCAATGCCAATCCGTCGGGCGTGTACCTTTTAAAGGCATCGGTCTCAAAAGTCAGGGAAGCATATTGCCCGATAACATCGAAGTGTTTGTAAGTAGCTTTATCCAGTAACCTGTTCCAATCTTCTTTTGTATGCTTGCCACTGTCGAAGTAACCGTTCACAGAACCGGATGCAATGTTTATCCTGATGGGTTGTTCTGTTCCTGTCGAAGTGTAGTACATCACATATAAAAGCCCTGAAACAGTAATTCTTTTCTTGTTGATACCTTCGGACAGAGGCATTGTTATCCCTGTGACGGTATTGTCCGTATCTTGCACAAACAATGAAACGTTTTGCCCGTGCGTATCGCCTACCAGGACTACCAGATCTTCGTTGGCATTGACATAAATCCCCGTAGGATTATCCCTCAAGCCGTAAGTACCGGTTTTGTTACTATCAGCCATGAAGCGCGGGTGCTGCCATGACTTGTAACTCTGCACTCTGAATTCACTTTCATACTCACCCTTAAGGATTTCCATAGCCAGTTCTTTGAAGAACCGGTTTCCTACGGCATTGATGGCATTCTCGTCTATGCCATTCTTTAATTCGGAACAGGTAGCATCGGTGAACAGGTCTGCATAGTTAAAGTTATCCGGGTTTTTCCGGTAAAACTGCATCTCGGCACAACTGGCATATCCCCCAATGCCTGATTTTACCACAAACTTTATTTGCGTAGGATTCACCAGTGCAGGAGAAAAGTTAATGCTCGAGGCTGCCGGGTTTCCTTGAAAGTTGTACGTGCCGTAGAGTTCCGGGGTTGGTTTCTCTGTAGTGGCAATGTATAAATCAAGTTCCTGAAAGTTTCCGTTGGAACCATTGTCCGTACGTGGTGTATAAACCAGATAATCCATAGTTCCCGCATTCTCGAAGCTGTAGGTCAGCGTAACGGGCATATATTCATTTGCAGTCCAAGGGGAATGGTACATGGTGGACAGACTTCCGTCGAATGATTTCTCAATCTCTTCTCCGGCATGATGCGATGACGCTGTAGCGCTTTTCACGGTAATTCTTACGTCGTCACCCACTTGCTGAATGGATATGTCTTTCCCTTCCTGAGTGATTGTAACGATTACCTTAGCTCCCTTTCCGGTTAGTGAAACATTGCCTGTTCGCTGTTTATAAGCACTGTTGCCTGTCACTGTAATAGTCAGTTCATTGCCGGCATAAGATGCATTGCACCAATCACTACCTGACGTAACCAGGCACTTTATATCATCTATATTCGTATCTACCCTAAAAGTCTGGCTTGAAGCCTGGCGTACGAATTGAATAGATTTGTTGTTGAGTTCGATGAAAGGGGCTGTTTCCGGTGTTTCTTCTCCTTCGTTGCATGACGTAAGTATAGAGAGGAACAGAATCATAATAAGATATACATATTTCATGGAGATTGATATTTAGATTGAGTGATTAGAGTAAACAATTAATAAGGTTAAATGAATTGTGTTATTAGAGGAGGATTGACCGACCTCTTACTTAAGCATGATTAAGTCCTCTCATATACTGATGTAGGATGAGTTGTAGACTCATCCTACATCTATTGTATAGTCATCCTACCTCATTCAGGAGGTGTTTTGAACAGGATAAAAGCAGTGAAACCAGTTTTAATAACGCGAAACATAAGTCTCTAAAGTTTGCTGCCTAAATCTTTTCATAAGCCTTGAAGAAACTAACTTGTGCTACACCGGTAGTGTTGTTGGTTTCCGTAATGATAAGCTTTATATAGCGTGCCGTGACAGGCGCAGGCAGCGCTATGTCTTCATGAGGAGGTACTAACGTGCTGTTGCCGTTTACCATCGTGCCGTCGGGTGCTTCCCACGGTAAAGCAAACGTAAAGCCTCCTACCTTGGTGAAGTTCTCGTTGTCGGTACTGGCATGTATCTCCATTGTTTTCACCGAGGGGTAATTGGTAGGACCTGTACCGTAAGCGCGTCTGCCGATACTGAACTGCGCACACTCCAATTCTTCTTTCATGTCTATTACAATCCAGTGAGGCAGCGGAGCATTGGCAGGACTGTACTGGCTGTGCCAGAATTTTGTACGGTCTTCGGAGAATAAACTGGGATACCCTCCACCATCGTTTGCCTGAACATCCGAGCCTATGGCTGTCCATTTCGTCCAGTCGTACTCAAGATATTGTTGTCCATTGTACTTTTGCAACACCGTAAATGCCGTTTCACGATACCCGCACTTCACACGTACGGTTGTTGTTCTGAAGTTACTTCCCGTGTTGGCTTGGTTTGTAGTGATGGAAATCTCTTTGCCATTGACATTGACGTCGCACCATTCCGCTCCTTCGTCTACGATCGTGATGGGAGAAGAGATATCCGTATCTGCTGTGATTGTCGCTGTAGAATTAGCAGAAGATTCTACCACAGCACGTTCAATAACAATATACCCTACGTATGGTTGTTCTGTTTCTGCGCATCCATACAGGATGACAGCTACAAGAAATGATAGTAAATATGATAACTTTTTCATCTATATATCTATTTTTAAAGTTATTATTTCGTTTAATCTTAAGGATTTTGTCCCAAATCGTATGGATAAGCATCATACTGAGCTTGCGGAATGTATTCGCATACAGCCGGAGAGTTGTAGGGTATTTCCAGGAACTTGTCTCCTTCGGTATGAGTGTGTCCGCCCGGATATTTTCTGTCCATAGTGTGTCTCCAGCGGAATACATCAAAGCGGCGATGTCCTTCCCAAGCCAGTTCCAGCATGCGTTCTTCCTCTACAATCTTAACTATGTTTTTAGCTTCTCCGTTTTCGGCGGTAGCCATGTTGGCAAGTGTCCATTCCGGTATGCCTGCTCTCCGGCGAAGTACATTCACATCGTCTAATGCCAATTGCGTTTGTCCTCGCTGCGCACTCACTTCGGCGCGTATCAGATACATTTCAGCCAATCGCGAAACAAGGGGCGACCACAGGTGAAACTCTTGTTCCTGGTATGAACACTTGTTGATGGCATATACAAGGAACCGGTTGTCTTTCTGTCTCAAAGTTTGAGCATTGTACACTTCAGGCTCAACACGGCCGATGTATTTGGTGCCGTCTGTTCCGGTAACATAATAGCGGGTACCCAGGTTGTAAGGCTCTGTTTGTATAACGTCACTCGTAAACAAGGCTACATCTGCTGCATTGGTAATGCGGTATGTACCATCGGGTTGCTTGGCTATTTTCACCTGTTTATACTCGTAGTTGGGTCCGGTTGCCGTCTGCCTGCGGGCATAAGCAAATGTCCAGTTCTGATAGTTCTTTGCGGGATTTCCGGTAATGGGGTAGATGTCCGTGTTAGTACCATCTTCTACGTATCTTTTGGTAATGAAACTGCTGCGCAGGTCTTTGGCGTATCCGTTCTCGTCAAGATAGAGTTCAAGTAGCTCCATATATCTGGAAGAGGCATAAATTTCTTCCCATCCCTGATTGTTTACGCGTATAAACAATCCACCGGGTCTGCTGTAGCTACTGTTGTCCATCTTTATGGTTCTGCGTACGGCGAAAATGGTTTCTTTGTTGTCTTCGGGCACAGCTTGCGGGTATGTGGCATATTGACTGCCTGTGATCAACTGAAATCTTCCGGAGTTGATAACGGCATTGGCCATGTTGTAGGCTCCGTCGTAATTCTCCATGTAGAGGTACACCCTTGCCAACAGGGCTTGAGCAGCTTCCTTGGTGGCATAACAGCTGTTTTTTGCCAACATACCTTCAGGCAGAGTCATGTAGGTAATGGCATCTTCCAAGTCCTTCACTATCTGTTCGTACACTTCCGCTACGGTAGAACGGCTCTCAGGCAGATCGCTTTGATCGCTTGTCAGCTTCAGGGGAAGTCCTGGATTTTGCTGAGGATTGTTGGAATAAGGTTGTGCAAACTCATTGATCAGTAAGAAGTAGCACAAAGCGCGCAGGTAATAGTTTTCGCCTATCATCACTGTTTGTTCCTTAGTAATCTGATCTCCCAATTCCTGTCCCATTTCAATTACCTTGTTGCAATTCCCTATGGTACGATAACCCAATTCCCAGGCATATTCGGTGGTGGTGCTGGCTATGTTCCTGCCATAATCATACATTTTGAACATGTAACTGGTAGAAGTACCTCCCCACGACAAGTCGTCGGCGCCGTAATTCTGAAAGTAATATCCATTATCAATCAGTCCACCGTCATTTTTCAACAGTCGGTAACTTCCTTGCGATAACTCGGTGATGTTGCGGGGTTCAAGGTCTTCCGCCATCACTCCATCATACATCCGAACATCCAAGTTGCATCCTGCCATGATTATTAGCAGAGCGATGGTCGCTAATGTATATATTGTCTTCATAATCGTTTGTTTTAAAATGTTGAAATTAGAAATTAACATTGAGTCCTACGGTAAAACGTTTTATAGTAGGGTATCCGATGGAACCACCTGCACCGTTGTATTCGGATGAGAACAATATCTCAGGATCTTGTCCCGAATACTTGGTGATAGTGAACAGGTTTTCGCCTCCCAGGGAGATGCGTACATCCTTTAGCTTGAGTGGTTCTACTATCTTTTTGGGTAGCGTATAGGATACACTCAACGACTTCAACTTAAAGAAATCTCCGTTTTCCAGATATCGGGTAGATTGTTCGGAAGCCATGTTATTTCCTCCTGCTATGAGTTGCGGATGCGTGGCAATATCTCCCGGCTTTTCCCACCGGCTCCAGCCGTCGGCTAACTTCATAGGAGGCTGAGATGGACGTTGTGCATCGCGGTCAAGCGCTCCGGCGCGCATACCGTTATAAATCTTGGCTCCGGCGCTGAATATGAAGTTGGCGTTGAGCGACAAGCCTTTCCACGAAAGGTTAGTGCTGATGGCGCCGTTATATTTAGGGGTAGGGGAAGCATCGAGCAATACGCGTGTAGATTCATTGTAATTGCCGGTAGCCGTTTTTTCGCCTGTCTCAGCATTTACTTTAAACCACAGGGGTGTTCCTGTCATGGCATCAACGCCGGCCCATTCGCGCATGTACCAGTTGCGGTAAGGATATCCTACAGCCGTAGCTTGATAGGTAGCCAAATCGTCTCCATCGGGTAGGTGGGTAATCTTGTTCTGGTTGTATCCCAGATTGAAACTCATGTCCCAATAGAGGTCTTTGGTCTTTATTATCTCCGGAGTAATGGTGATTTCAAAACCTTTGTTCTCTAACTTTCCATTATTGGCAGTCTGCCTGTTGAACCCTGTTACGGCGGGCAGGTGTCGCAGATAGATCAGGTTTTTCACCTTTTTGGAATAGAGGTCGAAGGTGACGCTCACCCGGTCGAACAAGCGCATGTCTAATCCAAAGTCCAGCGAAGCGGTTTGTTCCCACGTCAGGTCGGGATTGCCGGCATAATTTGAATAGAAAGCAATCTCGTTGGCATATTGTTGCGTGATGTCCAGTTTAGTAGTCCACTCGTAAGCGCCACCCGGCAAGTTACCCGAAATACCATACGAGATACGCGGTTTCAGCTCATTGACGAAGCCGAGTGTGCTGATAAACTCTTCTTCGTGCATGTTCCATCCGGCGCCAACCGACCAAAACGTAGCCCAACGCTTGTTAAGACCGAAACGCGATGAACCATCCCGGCGCACCATAGCTTGGAAGAGGTATTTGCTGTCGTATGAATAGTTGCCGTTAAAGAAATAGGCGGCATTCTTTTCCTCTGTTTTGCTACCCGATGTTGCCGGGTCTTCGGCGCCGGCGCCCAGTGTTTCACCACCCTGATAGATATTATATGTAGTGGTTGATGAAGTCCAGTAACGATACTCGTCATAGTCATAACCCAGATAGGCATTGATTTCGTGCTTTTCCCCAATTGTTTTCAGCAGTCGCAGCACCTGGCTGGTATAGATAGAGCGAGTGTTGGTATTACCGTCGGCGAATGAACCATGAATTCCGGCGCCGGCACGGCTGTTAGGGTCCGTATACGTATTAGAATAACTGTTGCTGAACCCTACTTTGTTATTTGACTCCAGCGTGAGGAAATCGAATATCTTATAATCGAAACCAAAACCTAAATCCGTAGCATTGCGGCGATTGTTGCCCCAATTCAAATGGCGGTCGTATAAATAGTTGCTTCCACCGTCCGAATACCAATAGTCGCTGGGGTTAGCTGTCAGCGCATCATTGCCGTTAGGCATACCCTGGCTTCCATCTTTCAGGTTACCTTCCGAATCCCACGGTGTGTCCCACGGTGTATAACTCGTGTAAGCCAAGGACTGCTGCTGATTAAACGTTTCGCGATAACTCACCGCTATTTTAGCTTTCAGGGTGAGGTTTTTATTCACAATGTAGTCAGTGTTAGAGCGCAGTGTGAAACGGTCGTAATCGTATCCCTTGATGGTACCTTCTTCGGTATAATAATCGCCCGAGATGTACGATCTCACTTTTTCATTCCCATATCTGTAGCTGATGTTATAGTTCTGGGTGAGTGCGTTTTGTGTAGCGAAGTCCCACCAATTGAAGTTCCGTTCCTTCAAATAAGGTTGGAGCCAAACCTGATCTTGCAGATTGCCGGCATTGGTATATGCCGTTTGCAAGTAGTCATAATATTCCGTTCCGTTCATCATTTGCAGGTTTCCTTGTTGCAACTGCGAAATACTGAACTTAGCCGAAACATCTACTTGCGATACCCCCAATGCTCCGCGCTTGGTGGTTACTTGTACCACGCCGTTTGCTCCGCGTGATCCGTATAGCGCAGTAGCCGCACCGTCCTTCAGGATGGCAATATTCTCTATGTCGTTAGGATTGAGTTCGGCTACAGCATCTCCTACTACGCCGTCTATTACCCATAAAGGTTCAACTTTAGCGCGTATAGACCCGATACCGCGAATGCGAATGCTGACTCCTGCGCCCGGCTGGCCTGATATTGGCGTTACTACTACTCCCGCTACTTTACCTTGCAGCATGTTTGCTACGCTCGGGGTAGTTACATCTTTCAGTTGCTCCGATTTAAGTGAGGCGATGGCTCCTGTGATAGAACTTTTGCGTTGCAGACCATACCCTACCACTATTACCTCTTCCAGAGCTTTGGCATCAGGCACCAGTCTTATAACTATTGGTCCGGTTCCTTTCACTGCATGCTCGTAGGTGGTGTATCCTATGAACGATACAAGCAGCGTTGCACCCGGAGGTACATTCAACGTGAAATTACCATCCACACCGGTCACAGTACCCACTCCGCTATTGCCTTTTACAATGACATTGGCTCCCGGAATCGTTTCTCCGTTTTCGTCAAACACCTGTCCACTGACTTTAATATCAGGGTTTTGCTGTTCTACCTGTGGGGCTGGTGCTTTCTTAACTACCACACTCACTTGCCGGCCGTTGATTTTGTATGCCAGATTCGTGATTTGCGAAAGTTCTTTCAGAATTTCCTCCGGCTTTTTACCGTTCATGTTGATGGATACTTTTTTCTCCAATTCGGACAAAAGTTCTTTAGAATACAGAATAACGAAGTTACTGTTCCGCTCAATGTGGCTGAATACTTCTTTCACTGTTTGCGTGGTTTTCACAGCTTGTTCATTGCTTGTTTCGCGAGCTTCTGCTGCACGAAGGGGAACAAAATGCCCTCCGGTTAATAAAAAAACACTAATTAATAGATAAAGAGATAAAAAATACCTCTTAGTCTGATAAGAAGTCATCTTCTTTTTCATACTTTCGTACTGATTTTTGTTACTAAAATAATTTGTTGACTGAAATCTCTTACGGTCGGGCAATATTGGGAGTATTGACCGACTGTTTTTTGTTTGTTCTTCTTCTTTCTATTTCTTCATTTCTTTACATTTTAAGGGTTAACGTATGTTTTTCATTGATTGCTTTCCGCATAGATAATATCGTTTTTCACAGTGAGTGTTTCGGGTAAGGTTTGTCTGATAGATTCTAATACTCTATCCAAATCTTCGTTCAGGAATAGTTTCCCGTAGAAAGGTTCATTCTCTATGGATGGGTCGCAGAAAATTATCTGCCCGTAGTATTCGCTTAGGTATTGAACCACTTCTTTTAATGTTTTCCCATTTAAGGGCCATACTCCATCCACCCAGTTAATGTATTCGAGTGCATTCACTTTCTCCTTTCTATGGATGCCCGCTTCGTTCAGCTCTACCAATTCGTTGGGTTGCATCTTGATGTGGTGTTTCTGGCGGTCTTTTACGTTTACCGCGCCTTCAACCAGTACCACATTTGCTTTGGAACTGCCTTTGTAGGCGGAAATGTTGAAGGATGTTCCAAGTACTTCCACTTCAAAGGCCGATGTGCTCACGGTAAAGGGTTTGGCTTCATCGCGGGCGACTTTCAGGTAAACTTCTCCTTCGATATAGATTTGTCTTTTTCCTTCTTTAAACGCACGTGGATAAATCACTTTACTGCCCGAGTTTATCCATATCTTACTATTGTCGGCAAGCACAATCATAGAGCGCCGTCCTTTAGGGACAATAATCTGGTTGTATTCTTCGGCTTGGTCTTGCTTTTCTTCTTTCGCTTCTTCTTCCAGTTTGTCCGAATTGACGTGTACCTGTCCTGTGGACGAATAAGCTACCTGCGAGTTATTGGCCAGTTCTATTTTCTTTTTATCGGAAACAACCAACGTAACTTCTTTTACGTCGTCATTGGAAGTATTTGCCAGCATGTATTGCTCCATTTTCTGTGCTTCGTTTATTTCTTCCTCCACTTTTTCTTGAGAGAAGAAATAAACACCCATCAAAAGAGCAACAGAAGCTGCCGCTCCCCAAATCCATGCAGGCTTGTTAGCCGACCGGCGCTGGGGATGCAATACGTTCGGTGCATCATTCTTCTTTATCTTTTGAAGAGTTTTGTTCCATATTCCTTCTGTTTCTACTTTTTCAGGATGGCATTCATCCCATATAAACATCAGTTTCTGAAATTCTTCTTTCTCTTCTTCCGACCGGAAAGGTTTCTCATCCGTAGATGCAAAACAGTCGTCGAGATAAGATGCCAACTTCTCGTATACGTTTTCTTCTTTGTTGTTTTCTTCCATTAACATATTCGTATTACTATATAAGACGCAATTATTTTTTTGATCTCCTATTCGAGATCGATATTTTTTGAGATTATTTTTTCAAGCCTTTTGAGATTAGTTCTAAAGCCTTTAACTCAAGTCTCGCAGCCTGTCTGTATATAACTGAACTATCCCTATTGATAACCAGTACTATCTCTATTGATCATCAGTACTATCCCTATTCTCCTCCTCCCGGGAGGAGGAGTACCCCGCCAGGGGGGAGGTGGTAGGTAAAACAAATACCTATTAATCATAACTCTAAGGAAATATTTTCTCACCTACCACCTCCCCCTGCGGTACTAACCCCCTCCGGCTCCCCCGTTATCGGGGGAGAGCAACCTCCCAGGAGGAGGAGAAACGGGATACTACTGATAATCAACAATATAAATAACATGCGAAACTCAAGTTACTCACTTTACACCTTATCAATTCTTATATTCATGAAAGAATATAACCGGGTTAACATCTTCTTTCATATTTCTTAATTCTTCGTACCGATCCACGGTTGGGCTTAATTCTCCCAACCCTGCTACTTTTATAAAATGCGGAATGTAATCTTGCGTAAGAACAGAATAAACGCCTTTTTCATCATTAAACCAGATTTCAAAAGGTGTTATCCAATCCCCCGTTTGCACATAATCATTGATGAAGCTTTCCGTAATTTTTGTTTCCTCGGTGATTCTGTTATATAATAGATAGTGTCGAAGGTGGCCTTTTATAAATTGAAAGCAGATATAGTTGTTGAACTCTACGTAATGACTAATACAATGTATTTTTCCTTCAAGAGAGAGCATATCAAAGTATCCTTTTTCATCATTCATCTTCTCTAAACGCTCTATGTCTTCGTACGAAGCGAAATCCTTGCTTTTTATCATGACTGTAGGGGTTACTTCGTTCCTGGATAAGGTCACAATGGTATCCATAAACATTTGTATGTATTGAGGAGTTTCGCTGGTTCTGGAATGGAAGAATCCTCCGGGCGCGCGTAGAGGGATGTTAAATCCCCGATTGTATGCGTCCGTATCTAAAAAAGTGGTATCCAAGCTACCTTCCGGCAAATTGATTTTCATTAATAAATCTTTGTTTTTACCTTCGTAGGCAGGGGCAACATTAGCATACAGAGAACCGGCTACATACTGAATTCCAAAAATATATTCGTCGGCTGTCTCTGTTTTTATCTTTTCAACAAATTCGACAGGCTCAATGCTATACTTGAATATATCATTCGTATAATGATTCAACATATAAAGGAATTGATGCTGCGTATCAATCGTGAAGTCTGTGATGTTCGAATACTCTCCCGGTCCCATTCCTACCCTTCCTATTTGATACATAAAGGCCCCATTCATGTCATAAACCAATAATTTATTGTATTCATTATCAAGAATATAGATTCTGTTTTGATGGATTTGCACGCCCGACACGCACTTTATCAAGCAATCATCTTTTGTTTCCAGAAGAATGCTTCTTGGAGGGTTGAATAATGATGAATAAAGGATTCGGTCTACATAATCGGCTTTGTCGAGGTCGATAACAAGAAGATTCTCATTATGGTTTGCGGGAGATGTTGCATGATTGTTTTTCGCTCCTGAAGAACAGGAACAGTACGAAAGCCATGCAAACACAACAATAAGTATTGTTTTTAACTTCTTCATATCTTTCTATTCATTGTTTTCCTATTCGGGATCGATATTTTTTGAGATTATTTTTTCAAGCCTTTTGAGATTAGTTCTAAAGCCTTGGCTATGTGGATATTAATGGTCTTGACGGAGATATCTAATATCTCTGCAATATTTTTATAAGGCAGCTTCTCTATCTTTGCCAGTACAAAAACCTGCTTGCACCGGGGTGGGAGGGTATCAATGATGTTGTTGATGCGGGACATCTCCTCGCGGCTGATAAGCTTTTCATCGGGAGTCTGCAAATCACAAGGGATGGCGTGCTCGCCTACCTCGTCCCATGAGATGGAAGAGCTTGATTGATTTCTTTTTCTTAAATAGGAAATGGTTTTATTGTGGGCAATGGTAAACAGCCATGCTCTTATGTTTTGTATCTCCTCTATTTTATCCTTATTCTGCCAGACCTCAAAGAATACGTCACTTACTATTTCTTCTGCCTCTTCCTTTGAATATACGAGGTACCGGACATAATACAGCAAATCATTCGAATAGAATTCGACAAAACGTTTAAAGCGACGTTCATCCATTCCGGTTGTATGATTTTGGAGATGCATAAATAAAGCTTGTATCTCAGTATTAAATTTGATTAGTTACAATTCCCGTTTTATATGTTGCGCACAAAGTTAAATAAATATATTGCTTTGCGCACAATTTTCGCATGTTTTTCGTTGCACAAGCCGGGAGCATTTGCGGCACATTTCGTCCATACCCGCTCCTTACCCGCTCCTCTACTGCTCCTCTATTGCTCCTCCTGTCGGGACTTTTATGGGGGCAAGAGAGGAGCAAGAGAGGAGCGGGTATGCAGAGAGTATGTTCTGCCCACGTTTTTGCCGGATAAACCGGCTTTTGCACTTTTCCTGCGGTATTTTGGAGTCTCGGATGCCAATATCAGACATTTTCTTCATGGGGATGAAGTTTATTATGCGATTTTTATGGTTATGTTTGCCAAAATTTCTACTTTTGTGCCTTTGTCGGATGAATGTAGATTTTCCCTTTAGCGGGAAGATGCATTTGCATACTAATTTTAAATCTAAATAATTAAGCATTATGGCTAACCTGCAATCTATTGTATCCCACTTCAAAGCGGAAGGTACAATTAAAGAAATTCAGCCTCTGGGTAGCGGACTGATCAATGACACCTACAAAGTGACTACCCTCGAAACGGACGCTCCCGATTATGTGTTACAACGTATCAACCATGCCATTTTCCGGAATGTGGATATGTTACAGGCTAATATTGAAGCTGTAACCCGCCATATCCGTAGGAAACTGACGGAACAGGGCGCGGAGGATATAGAGCGTAAAGTGCTTTCTTTCGTCCCCGCCGATACGGGCAAAACGTACTGGTATGACGGTGAGAACTACTGGCGTATCATGACTTTCATACCCAATGCAAAGACTTATGAAACGGTTGACCCGGAATATTCTTATTACGCCGGAGTGGCTTTCGGTAACTTCCAGGCAATGCTTGCCGATATTCCTGATACATTGGGCGAAACAATTCCTGATTTCCATAATATGGAATTCCGTTTGAAACAACTTCGTGATGCGGTTGCTGCCGATGCGGCAGGCCGTGTGAAGGAAGTGCAATGCTATCTGGATGAAATAGAAAAACGTGCGGATGAAATGTGCAAGGGCGAACGCCTGTATCGCGAAGGAAAACTGCCCAAACGCGTATGCCACTGCGACACGAAGGTAAACAACATGCTGTTCGACGAGGACGGTAAGGTGCTTTGCGTCATTGACCTCGACACGGTAATGCCCAATTTTATCTTCTCTGACTTCGGTGATTTCCTCCGTTCCGCCGCAAACACGGGTGCTGAGGATGATAAGGACCTGGATAATGTGAACTTCAATATGGAAATATTCAAGGCGTTTGCCAAAGGGTATCTGGAATCCGCCCGCGCATTCCTGCTTCCGGTAGAGATTGAAAATCTGCCTTATGCTGCCGCCTTGTTCCCTTATATGCAGTGTGTCCGTTTCCTGGCGGATTACATTAACGGTGATACTTATTATAAAACTAAATATCCGGAGCACAATCTGGTACGCACAAAAGCGCAGTTCAAGCTGTTGCAGAGCGCAGAAGAGCATACGCCGGAGATGCAGGAGTTTATTAAATCGTCCTTGTAAATACCCAATAGAAGTATCTCATTTGAGGATGTACCAGAGCAGTCTTTCATCCGCAGGTTACACGGATTGCGCGGATTTCTGTAAAATCGAATCTGTGTTATCTGCGTAATCTGCGGACGAGGAATGTCTTTTTGATAATGCACTTTACCTTTGATACAGCCTCAGGTGAGATACAATTTATAGCTTAACACAATGTTTATATGAATAAAATATCCTTTGCGAACGCATTCCGGGGTCTTACAGCATTACTGATAGTTTTGTTCTGTACTTCCCCCCTGTTCGCATCTAACCCCCAAAAGAATGAAATGAAAGAGCTGAATGTAAAGAAAGTAAGTGTGGCAAGTGTAGCGGTGAAAGATGTTCCCGCTCTGCTCAACAAAGAAGAAGTGGCTTTTCAGCCGATTAATACGGTGAACTGGGAGTCATACCCTTACCGTCCGGAAGTGGAATTCCGTATTGCGCATACGGACGATGCCATTCTGTTGCATTATAAAGTGAAAGAGGCCAGTGTCCGTGCGGTAGCCGCCGGAGATAACGGTCCTGTATGGGAAGATGCTTGCGTGGAATTCTTTTCCATACCGGCCGGTGACGGAATATACTACAATATTGAATGTAACTGTGTAGGAACTCTTCTCATAGGCGCAGGCGCCGAACGCGGCAACCGTGAACATGCGTCGCAGGAAGTGATGGATAAAGTACAGCGTTGGTCTTCTCTGGGTCGTGACTCTTTTGAAGAACGGATAGGCGAATGTAATTGGGAAGTAGCGTTAGTGATTCCTTATTCCGCTTTCTTCAAGCACCGGCTTACTAATCTTGACGGAAAGAAAATCCGTGCCAATTTCTATAAATGCGGCGATAAACTTCAGACTCCTCATTTCCTTTCGTGGAATCCCATTGAAATACAGAAGCCGGACTTCCATCGTCCCGATTTCTTTGGTACGCTGAATTTTGAATAATAGCCTGTATGATTCATGTCGGTTAGGAGTTAAGGGAGTTATTGCTTCGCTTAGGAGTTAGAGGGGTTAAAGCCGATAGTAATGCTCTGATATGCAGAGTTAAATCAGATACGGAGTATCGACTTTAACTCCTAAGCCCGCTTAAGGGCTGATAACTCCTGAGCGAAGCGATAACTCCTTTAACTCCTCTAACTCCTACAGCATGAATAATGCAGGTTAATGTAAGAGGCATTTTTCTTATTTCACAATACCTTTCGACGTTCGTATGAAGTCGAGGATATTCTGTATCTCGTCACTCATCGGTACTTGGTCTTCTACCTTTTGCAAGGCGTCCTGTATGCTGAAATTGCCCTGATAAATCAACCGGTAAGCGTTTACGATATGGCGCAGAATGCGTTCGCTTGTGTTATTCCGGTGTTGCAGTATTAAGGCGTTGACGCCGTGATAGGTAGCCGGATTACCATGCATAATGACGTAAGGCGGTACATCTTTCGATATGCGGCATCCTGCCTGTATCAATACCCAACCGCCGATATGGCTGCCTTGGTGCAGAATGACGTTGCTGCTCAGGATAGAGCAGGTATCTATCCGGCAGTTGCCGGCTATGGCAGCCTTGAGTCCCAGTACACAGTGGTCGCCTACCTGTACGTCGTGACACAGGTGTACGCCTTCCATAAGAAAGTTTTCATTGCCGATGCGGGTGGCGTCTCCCTCGTGTGTGGCACGGCTGATAACTACATTCTCGCGGATATCATTCTTGTCGCCGATAACCAGCAGAGTTTTGTCACCCGTGAAATTGAAATCTTGCGGCATAGTACCGAGCACAGCGCCGTGATGCACCTTGTTCCCTTGCCCCATACGTGTACCTTCGAGGATGCGTGCACCGGACATGATTATGCACTCGTCACCAATCTCTACATCGCCTTCTATGTATGCGAAAGGCTGAACCGTTACATTCTTGCCGAGCTTTGCGGCAGAATCTACAAATGCTAATGGACTTATCATAATTGTTATTTATATAATGTTTCGACATAATTAGTTTGTACTATAAAAGGGAATTGGGCGAAGCGGAGCTTCGCAGTGATTAGTGTTTACTGATGAGTGATTAGCGATTAACGATTACTAATTAAGATTAATGATTAACAGGAGTATCTCTATTAATCATTAATCATCGAGATACTCTTATTAATCACTAAACACTAACCCCTAATCCCTAATCGTTAATACTCCCTTCCTCCCCCCAACGCCTGATACAAACTCACCACAGCCTGCATACGGTCGAAAGTGTCGGATACCTCGGAAAGCTGGGCGCTGAGATAAGATTGCTCGGCGGACAGCACTTCCAGATAGGTTGACGTGCCTAAGCTAAACAATTCCTTTGTATAATCCGCCGCATTTTTGGCGGAGTTTACCTGCATGGTACGGGATGCAGCTTTTTCCGTATTAGCCTGATACTGATACAGGGCGTTGCTAACTTCGCTTCCGGCATTCAGTAATGTTTGCCGGAATTGTATCTTGGCTTCTTCCTGCTGAGCCTTGGCTATTTTCAGCCGGGCGATGTTTGCACCGTTCTGGAACAACGGCTGTGTCAGTGATGCAACGGCAGAAGCCAGGAACTTAGCCGGATTGATGATGGCGGAACCCGCACTGTTAGTCCAGCCTGCCGAACCGCCGAGCGTAATCCGCGGATAGAAGTTGGAGCGCGCCGTATTTGTATTATAGTATGCGGCAGCCAGTGACATCTCGGCTGCTTTCACGTCCGGGCGGTTGGAAAGCATCTGCAAAGGCACTCCTACGGAGAATTCCGCTGGAAGTTGCTGGTCTTCCAGCACTCCGCGTTTGACGGTTTGCGGAGCTTCACCCAGCAGGATGCTGAGAGCGTTTTCCGTCTGGCGTATGCTGCGGCGAATCTCAGGCAGAGAGGCTAACACCTGGGCGTAGGCGGCACGACTTTGTTCTACGCCGGCAGCATTGATGTTATACATGGCTGCATCCTTCATTGCCTGCATCGTTTCAGTGTTCCGCTTCATGATGTCGGCGGTCTGTTGAGATATCCCCAGTTGGCGGTCCAGCATGAGCAGTGTGTAGTACATGTTGGCGATACCGGCGATGATTTGGCTATGCACGGCCTGTTGATAAGCCTTCGTTTGTTCCAGCGTAGCTTTGGCATAACGTTTCGGATTCAGTAACTGACCGAAGAGGTCTATTTGCCATGTGGCGGTTACGGGCAGTGAATATGTCTTGGTAGCGGCGTTACGGTCGAAGCTGCTGATGGTTCCCTGCGGGGACAGCGCCAGTGCAGGCGCAAAGGCGAGTTTGGCTGCCAGCAACGGGGCTTCCGCTTCTTTCACTTTCAGGGCGGCGGTGCGTATATCGGAATTGTTTTCCAATCCTTTTTCGATGAGCGCCTGCAACTGAGGGTCGGTAAATACTTCCCTCCAGGGCAGATTACCGAAGCTGGCGGTATCCGCAACCAACAACGTGTCGTTTATGGATGCCGTATCACGATACAGTCCGGCGGTAGTGATATCCTCGGGTCTGTCGTATGACTTGTAGATATGGCAACTACTTAACAAAACAGCTGTACACATCAGGGTTATAATTTGTTTCTTCATCTTTATCTAATACCTATTTTGCATATTGTTCAATCTCAGGTTTCGCGTCGGAATTGTCTATATCCGCCCATTCCATCGGCTTAATCTTCTCTTGCAGATACTGGAATGCAACAAACAGTGCGGGCACAACGAATATCTGCAATATCATACCGATTAGCATACCGCCAATGGCGGAAGTACCCAGCGTGCGGTTGCCGTTGGCTCCTGCACCGGAAGCCAGCATTAACGGAATCAAACCGACAATCATAGCCCCTGACGTCATGAGGATGGGGCGCAGACGTGCAGCGGCACCCAGTACGGCTGCCCACGTGATACTCATTCCCATTTTGCGGCGCTCGAGGGCGAACTCTACAATCAGGATGGCGTTCTTTGCCAACAGTCCCATCAACATAATGAGGGCGATTTGCATGTAAATGTCGTTGGACATAGACCCCATTATCATCTTCATGATGGAGATGTTACCGATGGCGCTCATGCCGTTGACAAACAGGAAGCTACCCAGCAGACCGAACGGAATGGACAGCAATACGGATAGCGGCAGGATGTAGCTTTCGTACTGCGCACTCAGCAACAGGTAAACGAAGACGAAGCAGAGCAGGAAGATCAGGCCTGTGGTGCTACCGCTGCTTGCAGCTTCCTCGCGTGCTATACCTCCGTACTCGTAACCGAAGCCGGCAGGCAGATTTTCATTGGCAACCTCGGATATGGCTGCCAGCGCCTGACCCGAAGTATAACCGGAAGCGGGAGAAACCATTACTTTCATGGAAGTATAGAGATTGAAACGACTGATAACATCCGGCCCGTACACTTTCTTGATAGAAATAAATTGGGTGATGGGCGCCATCTCGTTGCCGTTGCGTACCTTGATGCTTGACAAAGATTCCAGGTTCTTGGTAGCTTCGGGTTCAGCCTGAATCATTACGCGGTACATCTTGCCGAAACTGTTGAAGTTGGAAGCATACAAACCGCCGAAGTATCCTTGCATGGTGCTGAGAATGTCGTTTGGACTGAGGCCGGCTTTCTTGCAGGCGGCAGCGTCGATGTCCAGCATATACTGCGGGAAGTTGGGGTTGAAGCTGGTTTTAGCGGAGTTTATTTCCGGGCGTTTCTGCAATTCGGCGGTGTAGTTGTTTACTATGTCGAAGAAGTGGTTCAGGTCGCCGCCTGTCTTATCCTGCATGTTCAATTCGATGTCGCTGGATGCAGAATACCCCGGAATCATCGGAGGGGCGAAGAATAATACCTGAGCCTCCTTGATAATTTTCTGCGCACGCATAAACAGCGTGATGTACACAAAGTTTGAATTCTGCATGGTGGAACGTTCATCCCAGTTCTTTAGCTTGACGATGATGGAGCCATAAGAAGGGCCTTGTCCGCCCAGGAAGCTGAAGCCGGAGATTACCGTGCGGGATGCAACGGCGGGATCGGCTGCTACCAGACTGTCTACACGGTTCAGTATCTCGCGTGCACGCTCCTGTGAAGTGCCGGGAGGCAGAGTTACCGCGCCCATAATGGTTCCTGTGTCTTCGTTTGGAACCATACCCGTTGGCGTAATCTGCATGAAGAATACCAGCAGTACGATAGACGCAGCTACGCAGCCGAAGGTGAGCCATCTCTTTTGAATGAAGAAGAGCACTTGTTTCTTATATTTCTTCACCATCTTCTCGTAAGCAACATTGAAGCCGGTATGGAACCGGCTGATGAAGGTGGACTTCTTTTTGCCGCTTTCATCGTGAGGTTTCAGGAAGATGGCGCACAGGGCGGGACTCAGGGTTAAGGCGTTCAATGCGGAGAAACCAATGGCGATAGCCATAGTAAGACCGAACTGCCGATAGAATGTACCTGCCGTACCACCCATGAAACTAACCGGAACGAATACCGACATCATGACCAATGTGATGGAAACAATGGCGCCGCCCAGTTCACTCATGGCGTCGATGGAAGCGGTGCGGGCTGATTTATACCCTTGGTCTAACTTCGCATGGACGCCTTCGACAACGACTATGGCGTCGTCCACCACAATGGCAATGGCAAGTACCATCGCGGAGAGGGTTAGCAGGTTGATACTGAAACCAATCAGCTTCAGCACGAAGAATGTTCCAATCAATGCCACGGGAATGGCGATGGCGGGAATCAGCGTGGAGCGGAAGTCTTGCAGGAAGAGGTACACTACAAGGAACACGAGGATGAACGCTTCAATCAAAGTCTTGATTACCTCGTGGATGGAAGCATACAGAAAGTCGTTGGCGCTTTGTGCGATATTGATGCTTACGCCGGAAGGCAGTTTCCCGGAGTAGCTGTCCAACAGTTCTTCCAAATCGCTGATAGTTTGAGTGGCGTTGCTTCCTGCCATTTGGAATACGATGCAACTCACGGCTTTATGACCGTTTACGGTATTGTTGAAACCGTAAGTGAGACGTCCCAGTTCTATGTCGGCAATGTCTTTCAGGCGGAGCACTTCGCCGTTTTCCAAGGCTTTGATAACGATGTTTTCAAATTCTTCCGGCTGTTGCAGACGTCCCTTGTAGCGTATCGTGTACTGGAATGTCTGGTTGCTGCGTTCGCCAAATTGTCCGGGAGCGGCTTCAATGTTCTGCTCGGCAAGGGATGCCGCCACATCGTTGGGAACCAGTTTATATTGCGCCATTACATCGGGTTTCAGCCAGATGCGCATGGAGTAGTCCACACCCATCACCATAGCGTCGCCTACACCGGCAATACGTTTCACCTCGGGAATGAGGTTGATGTTGGCGTAGTTCTCCAGGAACTCGATGTTGTATTTGTCTGTCTCGTCGTAGACGGAGAATATCATCAGCATGGAGGTCTGGCGCTTTTGCGTGGTTACGCCTACGCGGGTTACTTCGGCGGGCAGTAGTCCTTGTGCCATTGAAACGCGGTTCTGTACGTTGACGGCAGCCATATCCGGGTTGGTTCCCTGTTTAAAGAATACGGAGATGCTGGCGGAGCCGCTGTTGGAAGCGTCGGAGGTCATGTACATCATGTTCTCCACACCGTTAATCTGGTCTTCAAGCGGTGCAACGACAGAGTTTAACACCGTTTGGGCGTTGGCTCCGGTATAAGAGGCGCGCACCGATACGGTTGGTGGGGCTATGTCCGGATATTGGGTAATAGGCAGCGTAGCCAAGCCAATGAGTCCCAGGATTACTATCAGAACGGAGATTACCGTGGACAGTACCGGACGATTGATGAATCTATCTAATTTCATGCTATTTACTGATTAGTAGCTAGTGATTAGCGGTTAGTGATAAGTGATTAGCAGTTAGTGGTTAGCGGTTAGTGTTTAGTGATAAGTGATTAGCAACTTAACTAATCACTAAACGTTAATCACTAATCACTAACCATTAAACATTAATTAAACGCTGTTTCAATATTGCCTTCTTTCTGGTCTTTCAGCGCTTTCTGGTATTCGGCTTCTTTCTCGGCGGGAGTGATAGGAGTGATGGACATGCCGTCTTTCAGGTTCTGTACACCTTCGATTACAATCCGGTCGCCTGCTTTCAATCCGTTGGTTATGTAATAGTACTTACCGTCGTTGAGCTTGAATACTTGTACTTCGGTATTCTTGAGGATGCTGTCGGACTGTACAACGAATACGAATCTCTTGTCCTGAATCTCGTTTGTGGCGGATTGCGGTATCATGATGACGTTGTGCATCGGATTGGGGAATACCACATTGCCCGTGCCGCCGCTGCGCAGAATATTGCGTCCGTTGGGGAAAAGGGCGCGCATACTGACCGAACCGGTAGCCTGGTCGATTACGCCGCTAATGGTCTCTACGCGTCCGCTGTCTGCATACATGGTTCCGTCGATAAGCTGTAACCATACGTTGGGCATCCTGGCGAGGATTTCGTTAACGCTGCCGCCTTCGCGTATCTGGGATAGCAGTTCTCTTTCGGTCATGGAGAAATAGGCGTACATTTCGGAAATATCGGCAACGGTAGTAAGGGGAGTGGCTACCGTGGGGCTGACTAAACTTCCTACGCGGTAGGAAATGGTGCCTACTATACCGTCGCTGGGGCTGGTTACGTTGGTATACGACAGATTGTTCCGGGCATTTACCAATTGTGCTTCCGCTTGTGCCAGTTGCGCCTTGGCTTGCTTCAGTTGATTTTCGGTCATTTGCAGGTCGTAATCACTGATGATGTTTTTTGCGTTCAATTCACGTTTGTTATTGACCGTGAGTTCTTGCGTGTCTGCGGCGGCTTTGGCTGTTTCTACAGCGGCTTCAGCCGAATTGACGGCGGCCTGGTACTGCACGGGGTCAATGCTGAACAATAGTTGCCCTTTGCGTACAAAGGCGCCTTCGTCTACATGTAGTTTGGTGATGAAACCGCTTACCATCGGGCGGATTTCAACGTCTTGTTTACCCTTGATGGTGGCGGGATAGCTATTCGTTAAATTAGCTGTGGTAGTGTTCACTGTAATCACTGCGTATTCGGGCGCATTACCCGTGGCTTTGTCGCCTTGTCCGCAGCCGGACAGTGACAGGCAAGATGCCAACAAAATCAATCTACTCTTCATACTTGTTATAATTCTCTGTCTTTGGGTTTATTTTATTTCTCTGATTAAGGGTCTCTTTGATTAAGGGTCTCTTTGAATGAAGGGGTCTTTGATTAAGGGGTTCTATGATTTAAGCTTCTCTCTGATTAAAGGTTCTCTCTCTCTTTCCATAGCTGGATTTGTTCGGGGGGAGAAAGGAGAAGAACTAAAAGATTCCTTTTGGTTTTGAACTGCAAAATCGTCTACTTTTAAACAAATTAGTCTTATTAATGTTCTGCTTTGAACGATGTTTTATATAAATATTACGTAAGAATCAGAGCTTTCGCAAACTATTTATATTGTCGATTACTAACCTACATTATTCATAGTGTAAGTACTTCGTAATAATTATTTTTACGATAAATGAGAATTTAGCGAAGAATGGATACGCGGACGACACGGATTAAGCGGGGACGAACGCGGATTAAGCTGACGAACGCGGATTCTTTTCTTCTTAGTGATTAGGCGGAGTATCTCTATTCTCCTCCTCCTGGGAGGAGGAGTACCCCGCAAGGGGGGAGGTGGTAGGTAAAACAAATACCTATTAATCATAACTCTAAGGAATT
>QMCD01000130.1_pt1 | contig 52998 bp, 55 predicted proteins | sample 1821841 | NCBI WGS metagenome assembly QMCD01 (sample SAMN01991225, study PRJNA193472) | Termite gut metagenome, whole genome shotgun sequencing project. | isolation source: worker | host: Macrotermes natalensis
CTGGTACTAATTTCCCTCGGTCTGGTTAGCAAGGAACATCCTTTTGGTGAACCGGCAAGCAAAAGAAGCATCTATAAGCTTGAAGATTTCATGTTTCGATTTTGGTATCGCTTTGTTTTTCCCAACATAAGCGCAATCACTGCCGGACTCGGAGAAGCCGTATATGATAATGAGGTAGAAGAGAAGCTCAGTGCCTATATGGGGTTTATCTTTGAAGAAATATGTAAACAATGGCTTTTAGAAATGACAAAGAGAAATACCTTGCCGTTTTTTGCTGGCAATCTAGGACGTTGGTGGGGAACAAATCCCGCAACCCGTTCGCAGGAAGAAATTGATATCATGGCAACCCGTAAAGATGAAGCGTTATTTGCCGAGTGCAAATGGAAGAATGCCGACTTGGATATTGATGTTTATAGAGATCTAGAAAGAAAAAGCATGATATTTAGGCATCAGAAGAAGCACCTTTATATTTTTGCCAAAAATGGGTTTAATGAAAAGCTTCTCCGCATGGAACATGAAGTCAGATTATTTACCTTGACAGAAATGCTAGATGCTTATGATCCGTTTTATAGGGAAACAAATCAAGCGGAACTAAATCGCCGGATAGCGGATATTGAAGAGGGAAAGAATCTTTCCGCTCATGATTTAACTGAGGTTGGCGATGAATAATATATGGCATGAGCCGATGGAGATATTAAACCAGTCGGACACGTGTATATTTTTATTATATTACGAATTGAAGTATACTATATTATTAATTTATAAATTAAAGAATGAAAGGATATAATATAATGACAAATATAAGCCCAGTATCTGATCTTCGAAATTACAACACTGTGTCAGAAAAGGTTTCTGTAGGTTCACCTGTTTACCTGACAGTGAATGGCAGAGGCAAATACACTATCCGTGATATTGCCGAGGATGAATTCGAAAAGACCAAAGCTATGCTCCGGCTTATGTGTGAACTAAATGATGGAAGACGCTCAGGGGAAGAAGGATATGTATCGTCAGATGATGTTCGAGCATATTTCCACGGTAAGCGTTCATGAATTGCAAAATATAGTATTTTAGAATGTAACGAGATTAATTGAATGATTATGTGTAAAATGGGGTAAAAAACATTGACCAAACTTGCAGAACCCGGCGCGGGCCAACTTGACCCGAAGTGCTGTATCATGACATGTCATTGCTTCCCTGATATTATCCATGATTTTAAATAAAGAATAAAAGAAAAAGATCACAGCCTCTAATCTGCAATCCTTTCCCCGGTGATAGTTCTCGTAAAACCTACTTCTGGTCATAATACGCATCTTAGAAACCGACCCGCCGATGTCAGTCAGCAATGCTGCCACTTCCGGATAGGGCATGGTATAGCGCTGGGACAGATAGCGCATGCTGGCTCCCAGTTCGCCGTCAGGGCCGCCGTACTGACTCATGATCACCTGGGCCATTTTGGCATTCGGCTGGGTGATATTGATCGGAAACTGCAGTCTTTTTTCATAATTCCACATATATTATAATCCTCCTTCCCAAGGCATCGGCTGGGTAGCCCATTTCCATTCATCGCTGTTACCCTCCGGGGAGGCGGTGATATTCAGTGGTCCATATTTCTCGGCGTATTCCGACATTGCTTGATTTTTCAGGCGGACATAGTGATTTAAGTATCCGATTGCTTCCTTATCATTGGGATGGGTATCCAAGTATTCTATCATTTCCACAATGACAAAACTGTAGACATTTATAGAATGATATAATTTTGCACGTTCGCTCGTCATATTGGGCTTCATTTTACACATCTCCTTCCGGTAAAGGGTTTTTCCAGTTCAGGGAATATCGTGCCGACTGAAAAAGCCTTGTTCAGGTCTTCAAATACATTGGTTGACTGTTGCCATGGGACATAAGCCATCGCGACAGGATATTGTTCAATATATTCGGTACAATTATAATTTTGCATCCAATTCCTTTCATAAAAATTTAATAAATTTAATAATATAGTATGTTGGAGCAAAATCAGAGGAACTTGTCATCTGACAATCTTTGGTTATAGTCAGTCTGGACATGCTCCGGATGTAAAATTCTGGGTTTCCTTTCATGCTTAAATGGATTATAATAAATAATAAACTTGAAAGACATGATAAAAATAAGGAGATCCCTCATGCAGTTTAAGATGATTCACAACAACATCAATGTATCAGACCTAGACCTGAGCATGGCATTTTACGAGCAGGCCTTGGGGCTTAAGGAGGTGCGCCGTGTCAATGGCGATGGATTCATCATCGTGTTTTTAGGTGACCAGCAGGGAAGTCACCAGCTGGAACTGACAGAACTGGCCGACCACCCACAAACATATGACCTGGGTGAAAATGAATTTCACCTTGCATTTGAGACGGAAGACTTTGCCGGCGCCTTGGCCCGCCATCGGGAAATGGGCTGTGTCTGTCACGAAAATCCGCAGATGGGGATATACTTCATAGCCGACCCGGACGGATATTGGCTTGAAATTCTGCCAAAGAAGAACTGACCTAGATCATTAAGCTTTACGTTGTCCGTAGATGTCCGCCCTATACATTCTATTAAAGCTGCCTCCGGTTACATACCCATATTGACAATTTTAACATATCATGGTAAGTTATGACCAGCACAGTTAGTTTGTGCTAACATAAAACTATATATGTTATAGTAAGAGAGGCTTACAAATGACACTGTTTGAAGGAACAAAGAATCAGGTATTTAGAGTAAGGAATCTTTATATAGACGAGAAGACCGGCAGACGGCTACAGGCATTGGGATTTAACGACGGAATTAGGGTCAAGGTCTTGAACCGCAAAAAGAACGGAGCAATGATTATCGCAGTAAGAGGAACCCGTCTCGCCCTAGGACGGCGCATCTGCCATGCGATTGAAGTAATACCTGTTCCCGACGATGACGGCACGATAAAACGGGAGGAGGACCGTTATGAGCAATAGCAGTACAAAGAAAACCGTCCATGTTGCCCTGGTCGGCAACCCCAACTGCGGCAAGACGACACTTTTTAATGCCCTCACCGGTTCACATCTTAAGGTGGCCAACTGGCCCGGTGTCACCGTCGAAAAAAAGACAGGCGCCGCTATATATGAGGATATACACATATCACTGGTGGATACCCCGGGCATCTATTCCCTGACTTCCTACACCATCGAAGAGCAGATTACCAGGACATGTATTATGGATGAAGACATCGAAGCTGTCATCAACATCGTTGATGCGTCATCACTGGAGCGGAATCTTTATCTCACTATGCAGCTTCTGGAATTGGGAAAACCGGTCATCCTGGCCTTAAATATGATGGATATCGTCGAAGAACGGGGGCTGGAAATTGATCTTCACCGGCTTCCGGAGATGTTAGGAGACATACCGGTCATACCGGTTTCGGCTATTAAAAGAAAAGGGCTGGATATTCTTCTCCATGCCATCGTCCATCACTATGAAGAGGAGTCCCAGGAATTTGTGATTGACTATGGCCCGCTTATTGAGAACAAGATCGCCAAACTGTCGGTTATCATGAAGGCCAGGTATCCCGCGCATGCGTTGGTCCGCTGGCATGCCGTCAAGCTGCTTGAGGATGATGAAGCCGTCAGAACAGACCATCCGGTCCAGATCACCGATATTGCTGATAAGAGTTATGAAAAAGAAATTATCCAGGCAAGGTATGCTTATATCGAAACCATCATCGCGGAAGTAATATTGTACCAGAACAAAGTAAAGGAAAGCACTGACCGGGCTGATCGTTTTTTAACCAGCCCGCTTTGGGGGGTGCCGATATTTCTGGGGATTATGGGCTTGATTTTCTTTTTTACGTTTACCATCGGCGATCATCTGAAAGGATATTTAGAATTATGGCTGGAACACCTGTCCGGCGCGGTCTATGCCCTGCTGACAGCCATACATACTGCCGAATGGATGACTTCCTTGATTGTTGACGGCATCATCGCGGGGGTCGGCGCCATACTTACTTTTACCCCCAACCTAGCTATCTTGTTTTTGGCACTGGCTATTCTAGAAGACAGCGGCTATATGGCCAGGGTGGCCTATGTCATGGATAGCATCATGGGGAAGGCCGGACTTTCCGGCAAGGCTTTCCTGCCCATGATCCTCGGCTTTGGCTGTACGGTGCCGGCTGTTATGGCAGCCCGTTCGCTGGAAGCGGAAAAAGACCGGCGGCGGACAATGATCCTCATTCCGTTTATGTCCTGCTCGGCCAAGCTGCCGATTTATGTGCTGTTTTCTGGCATGTTTTTTGATAGGTTTGCCGGACTTGCGGCTTTTTCCATGTATCTGCTGGGGGTAGCCTGTGCTGTCCTGATCGCGAAAGTCCTGCACATCCTAGACAAGAATCAGGAAAACGAGTCGCTTCTGATTGAACTGCCGGAGTATAAGCGGCCAAACTTCCGGACTATCCGCATTTTTGTCGGGAATAAACTGACACATTACCTGACTAAGGCGGGCACGGTAATCTTTGCCGTCAGCATTATTGTCTGGGCGATATTGAATGTCGGGCCGAGCGGAATGGTAGGCAGTCCGGCCGACAGTTTCGGAGCCATGATCGGCAGGGGGCTGGTGCCGCTGCTGAAGCCGGCCGGACTGGGGATGTGGCAGATTGCCATAGCGCTGATATCCGGGATTTCTGCCAAGGAAGTAGTGGTGTCCAGCTTTATGGTACTGTTTGGAGCCAATGGCCAGCTTAACGGGACAGAAAACGTCGTTGCCCAGCTCCGCCTGATTGATCCCGGCTTTGGAGCCCTGAATGCTTATGCTATGATGGTTTTTTGCCTGCTCTATGTTCCCTGCGCGGCGGCAGTCGGAACGATCCGCAAAGAGAGCGGCTCGACGCGGTTTACCGTAGGGCTGCTGGTATTTCAGGTTGTCTTTGCCTGGCTGGCGGCGGTACTGGTCTATCAGGTGGGAAGCTTGTTTATCTGAATGTCAGGAATCTTAATCATTTTATTCATCCAATTAGGGCGAAGGAGTAAATTTGTCTTACTTACAGTCTATGAATCAGTCGCAGCGATGCGCTGTCTGCCACTCCGGCGGTCCGGTTCAGATCCTAGCCGGCCCCGGCAGCGGAAAAACCTTTACTATTGTCAACCGCCTACAGTATCTGATTGAGGTTGTGCGGGTTCCCCCGGAAAACATTCTGGTTATCACATTTACAAAAGCGGCTGCCAAGGAAATGCAGTCCCGTTTTTTGCGTGAAATCAGACGTTCTTATTCCGCGGTTAATTTCGGCACCTTTCATAGCGTGTATTATCAGATCCTGTCACGTTCGGGCTATTTTCAAGATTACTCCCTGATCGGCGAGGCAGACAGGAGAAAATTAATAACCGGGATAATTAAGCGCAGCTTTTTGACACCGCATGTTGATCCCATAGAATGTTCCGAAATCCTTAGTGAAATCAGCCGTATAAAAAATATGGAAACAGACGTCATAAGAGAGACGGAAGCAACCGAAGCCGGAACAGATCGCAGCCACCCGAGCGCTCATATTATGGAAATATACGAGGAATACGGCGACATGCTGAAAAGCGCCCGGAAACTCGATTTTGATGATATGATCCGCAGCTGCTATGATATGCTGACAGATAATCCCCGGTTGCTGCGAGAGTGGCAAGGATATTTTTCACATATTCTGGTGGATGAGTTCCAGGATATCAATCGTCTGCAATATCAGGTGCTTAAACTACTGGCCGCCCCGGACAATCACATCTTCGGGGTAGGAGATGACGACCAGTCCATTTACGCCTTTCGCGGTGCCAAGCCGGCGGTAATGCAGGAGTTTCTTGATGACTATCCGGACGCACGGCAGATATTTATGGACATTAATTACCGCAGCACCCGGCCGATTGTCCTGGCGGCTGACAAGGTGATTTCCGGTAACCGGCAGCGGATTGCGAAGCAGGGGCAGGCTTTGCGGGATGGAAGCGAGGTTATGATCTGTTCCTTTGCGGACAAGGAAAGCGAACTTGCTTTCCTGCTCGCAGAAATCCAAAGCCTGCCTACGGCAATCAGAAAAGAAGCGGCGGTTATCTTGCGGACCAATCATGAGGTTTCCCTGCTGGCGGCAAGATGCGCGGAGAAGGGGATCACTGTTCAGACGACCGGAAAGATCAAGGACGTGTTTACCCACTTTATTGCGGCGGATATCATGGACTATATCCGCTTTTCCAGTCAGGAAAAGACAAGGGGAAGGTATCTGAATATCATAAACAAGCCGATGCGGTATATCAGCCGAAAGTCGGTTGCCGACGCGGATGGATTGGTGGAAGAGCGGCAGGTACTGGCGTATTATCGGGGGAATATTGACGGAATGAACGAAACAAAACGCTTTTTCGCGGATTGTCAACGGATTGCCCGGATGTCTCCCTATCTTGCCATCCATTACATCAGAAAAGGAATCGGATATGACCGTTATCTGCGGGAGCGGGCCAGGCCCGGAGAGTATGATGAATGGATGGAAATCGCCGATGCTATTCAGGCGAGTGCCAGAAACTGCCAAGCTTTTGAAGAATGGTTCGGACTGACGGAGAAAATCCATTCCCGGAATCAGCAGACAGGCCAACCAGGGAATAACCGTAACCTGAATAATCAAGTTAATAATCAGAATAATAGTCAGAACGAAAGCCGGGGCATCCGCCTGCTTACCATGCACGGCGCCAAAGGGCTGGAGTTCCACACGGTATTCCTGCCGCGACTCAATGAGGGCATATTACCGGGCAGAAAGGCCATCACCACGGAACAGATTGAAGAAGAACGGCGGCTTTTCTACGTTGGCATGACTAGGGCCAAGGAACAACTCTGGCTACTCTATACAGCCTCTCAGAAAGCCGTCCCTTCCCGCTTTCTGGCTCCTTTGACAGGAAGCATGGCGGGATCTGCCCGGAACCAATAATCGTCACTCCGGCATTAGCTCGTCAAATTCTTCACTATCCAGAAATTCGTCAAAAGCATCGGCAACAAGCTCGTATTCGGCGTCATCTTCAATATAGGAGAGTTCCGGGTCGCTGTCTTCGTCGTTTTCATCCTCAAAATAACGATAAAACCATACTTCGCCTTCATTGTTTTCGGCTTTATCATCTAACGGAAGCAGGGCAATATAATCCTGTTCCTGTACCGTTAAGATAGTGACTATAGCGCAGGTGACCGAAGTGCCGTCATCAAGTTCCAGGGTAACTGTCATTTCTTCATCTTTTTCATCTTCAAATTCATTTACATGTTCATTTTCCATGCTGACTCCTCACTGCCTGTTGTAAAGGTTTTAATTAATTATTAACCACTTACTAATAATCTGACATAATCTGTAAACAATAATCGGTACATATAATTCATATCTTATTGTACTAAGAAAAAGCAGAATTAGCAATATTTTTCACACAGAATCCAGAAAATGTGATATATTAATTTATATTGCGCATTGACTTAAGGAGATATTTATGGGACAGCATATTGAGGCGTCATATTTCAGGCCGGACCGCAAAGGAATCACGGTCGAAGCGGATGGTATCCGTTTTTGCACGGATCAGGTGGGCGGTACGGATTGTGGAGTGGTTTTATATAAAAAAGAAGGGCAATCTTTGACGGTGCCCTTTAAAAATGAAGGCCGCCGGGGCAAACTTCTAGGGGTAAGGATTGCCATCAACGAACCGGAACAATACCGCTATCAATATTACTGCAAGCAGGAGACAGTAACCGACCGTTATGCCGGTTTGATAGCCGGCAATGAAGAATGGGGAAGACCTGCCGGGGGGAGCCGGTGCGGCGGTTTTTATATCGATGATTTTGACTGGGAGGATGACTGCCCGCCGGATATTTCTTATGAAGACAGCGTGATCTACGGGATGAACGTCCGCGCTTTTACCATGCACAGAAGTTCCGGGGTAAAGCACCGCGGTACCTTTGAAGGGATTGTAGAAAAAATACCGTATTTAAAGAAGCTGGGCATTACGGCGGTAGAATTGCTGCCGGCATATGAGTTTGACGAATGTGAGCAGCTGCCCTGTCCAGGTACCGAAGCCGTAAAAGACATCGTCAATTGCTGGGGTTTTAAAGAGGGCTTTTATTATGCACCGAAAACCGCCTATTCTGCCGGCAAAAGACCGGACCATTCTTTCAAGATGATGGTCAAGAAGCTGCATGAGGCCGGCTTGGAAGTGTTGATGTATTTTTATTTTCCGGTCTCGTTTAACCGGGCCGATATCTTGGATATCCTAAGGTATTGGACTGTAGAATACCATATTGACGGGATTCATCTGCTGGGCGAAGACTTACCGGTTACCCTAATCACACAGGATTCGCTGCTTTCCGGAAGCAAGATTCTTTACCATGAATATTCTTATTGGGTAGCCAATCCCCGTTATGCTAATACCGCAGTGGTAATGGATCATTTCCGTACCCAGATGCGGAGCCTGTTAAAAGGCGATGAGGATCTGACCTATGCCTTGATCAATCATCTGCGAAACAAACCGCTTGGCCGGGGAACGGTTAATTATATGGCCGATTACGGCGGCTTTTCACTGTTTGACATGACGGCGTATGACCGCAAACATAATGAGGAGAACGGCGAAAACAACCGCGACGGCACCGACTATAATTATAGCTGGAACTGTGGAACGGAAGGCATCAGCCGTAAGAAGAACATCCAGGAGCTGCGTACCAAACAGATCAAGAATGCCCTCTCGCTTATATTCCTAGCTCAGGGGACACCGTTCCTGTTTAGCGGGGACGAACTGGGAAATACCCGCCACGGCAACAACAATGCCTACTGTCAGGATAATGACATCGGCTGGATTAAATGGAGCCCGACGGTTATCAGTAAGGAAATAGCCGCGTTTGCCCGTTTCCTGATTGATTTCCGTAAAGCACATCCGATTCTCCGCCTGCCTACCGAGATGCAGATTATGGACACGGCCAAATGCGGCTATCCGGATGTTTCCTATCATGGGTCGGAAGCCTGGCGCCCCGACCTCAATCCCTACAGCCGTTCGGTAGGTATCATGTACTGTGGGAAATATGCGAAACGGCCGGATGGGACAGATGATGACTTTATCTATATTGCCATTAATCTGCACTGGCGGCCATATGAGCTGGCATTGCCCAAACTGCCTAAAGAAAAGAAGTGGCATCTGGTGAAATCGACCGACCTATCGGTTACGGAACCGGAGCCGGCAAACAGGGACCAGCATATTATTGTAAAAGAACGCAGTATCAGTATCTTTGTATCAAAGGCGTAATTTGTTATCAAGAAAATAAGGAGCCCTCATGACATGAAAGCCTGGAATCATTTTAAGACGATTGTCCGGCATAAACGTCTGGTCAGGAAAGGATGTTTTGCGGTAGGTTTATATAGACAAGGCATATTCCATGATCTGTCCAAGTTCAGTCCCAGTGAATTCTTGATCGGAGCCAGATATTTCCAAGGAAATCAGAGCCCCAATAATGCCGAAAGATATCATAACGGATATTCCAGCGCCTGGCTTCACCACAAGGGCCGTAACCGGCACCATCATGAATACTGGATCGACTACAGCATTCAGAAGGTTCCCGGCGGCCTGGCACCGGTGCCGATGCCGGAAAAATACGTCGTTGAGATGCTGATGGACAGAATTGCTGCCAGCAAAGTATATAACCGGGAAGCCTATAAGGATGACATGCCTCTGAAATATTACCGGCGCGGGACAGAACATAGCCTGTTACATGAAAATACCAAGGGGCTTCTGGAAAGTCTGCTGGTAATGCTGGCGGAGAAAGGCGAAAAAGAGACCTTTACATATATCAGAAAAGAAGTTCTTAGAAAAACAAATAAATAGTTTTTATACTAAAATGAACATTACTTTCCAAGCCAAAACGGTACAGAGTTCCTCTTATTAGCATAGGATATATCATAAAAATAAGGAGTGAACACGTATGAATATTTTGGCTTTATTATTACTATGCTGTGGAGGCAATAACAATAACAGCAGTTGTAACGGCGGCTGCAACAATAATAACACCTGCGGCAATAATTGCGGCAATAATACCTGTGGCAATAACAACTGCGGCAATAACAACTGCGGCAATAATTGTGGTTGTGACAGTAATTACTCCGGCAATAATGTCATGGATACCGGCTTCGGGCTTATGTCCGGTGACTGTGGATGCGAACGGGATGCTTCCCGTGATACCTCTGATGTCAGAATGGGCGACGGGCGGATGGTAAGTCCGCGGGTCGAACCACGTATGGATGCCCGTATGGATCCGCGGATGTCCCCGCGCATGGAACAACGGATGGCTCCGCGCATGGATCAACGGATGGATCCCCGCATGAATTCCCGGGTTGATACGCGTAACTATGCCGTTCCGGGCGGAACTTGCGGCTGTGAAGACAATTCAGGGCGGCAGAATCAGTAATCTCCTATATTGACGAAAGAAGAATCAGATGTTAAACTAATAAACATCGGCTTTTACTGCAGTATTGGAGGAACATACGATGATAGATGGCAAAAAAGTACTTTTTAGCGGAATGCAGGCGACAGGTACCCTGACATTGGGAAATTATCTGGGCGCCTTAAAAAACTGGGTTGCCTTAAGTGACGAATATGAATGTTTTTATTCCGTGGTGGATATGCATTCGATTACCGTCAGGCAAGACGCCAGTGAACTGCGCAGCCGGGCAAGGAACCTGCTCACACTGTATATCGCCGCTGGTCTGGATCCCGAGAAGAACTGTCTTTATTATCAGTCCCACGTCCCGGCTCATGCCGAGCTGGCCTGGATCTTGAACTGCTATACTTATATGGGCGAGCTGAACCGGATGACCCAGTTTAAAGACAAAGCCTCAAAGCATGCTAACAATATCAATGCCGGACTGTATACTTATCCGGTACTGATGGCGGCAGACATCCTGTTATATCAGGCAGATGCGGTACCCGTGGGCAAGGACCAGCTCCAGCATCTGGAAATAACCAGAGATATTGCCCAGCGCTTTAATGCGGTTTATGGTAATATATTCACGGTTCCGGAGCCGTATATCGGCAAAACCGGTGCCAAAATCATGAGTCTTCAAGAGCCGGAAAAGAAAATGTCTAAATCCGACGACAATCCTAATGCCAGCATCTTTCTAATGGATGATCCTGATACGATAATCCGAAAATTCAAAAAAGCAGTGACCGATATGGAAGCCTGTGTGCGGTATGATGCGGAAAAACAGCCAGGCATCGCTAATCTGATGGATATTTACGGGGCTTGTACCGGGAAAGACGCCATAGAAACAGAACGGGAATTTGACGGAAAAGGGTACGGGGAATTTAAGCTGGCGGTAGGCGAAGCGGTAGTAAGTGTTTTAAGACCAGTTCAGTTAAGGTTCGCCGAGCTGAGCCAGGATAAGGCCTATATTGATGCCGTTATTCGTAAGAATGCCGAAAAGGCTGGATATTATGCTAATAAAACGTTGCGGAAAGTGCAGAAAAAGGTGGGATTTCCAGAACGGGTCAGGGAATGAGTATTACGATGAATTGCGGCGGCGGCATCTGTTATGAGGATGCCGCCTGTTTTTATTTGTTATCAAAATAAGCTTAAAGCTATATTAGTAAGCCGTTTGATGATATAATATAGATTATTCTATAAGGTTACGAGGAGGAGCGGCTATATGAGTGCAATAGAAGAGTATGTCCAGCAGTTTCCGGAAGAAAGTCAGATCAGGCTCCGGGAAATATGGCAGATTATCAAGGAGGCGGCACCGGGAGCATCAGAGCGCATTAGCTGGCAGATGCCGACATTTTTTTTGAACGGCAATCTGGTTCATTTTGCCTTGCATAAGTCTCATATCGGATTTTATCCTGGCGAAAACGGGGTAAAATACTTCATAGACAGATTAGACGGCTACAAATATTCCAAGGGCGCCATTCAGTTTCCGTTGAGCAAGCCACTGCCGCGGGAACTGATTAAAGAAATCGTGGCCTTCCGGGTCAAAGAAAATACACAAGTAAATGGATGAAAAAAGATTTGAGGCTGCCAAGGCAAAGGTGGTCGGCCCGAAGAGACAGCGGCAGGGCATCGGTACCCTGCAGGAAAAAACGATGCATGCGGTCTTAAAGCACTACTATGCCCCGGACGAGGATATGCATGAGATTCCGATCGGCCATTTTGTGGCTGATATTTATACGGGCGATGAAATCATTGAGATCCAGACATCGCAGTTTAACCGGATGCGGGACAAGCTTACCTGCTTCCTAGCAGATTATCCGGTAACAATAGTGCATCCGGTTCCCTACCGCAAGTGGCTGCTTTGGGTGGATCAGGATACGGGAGAGTGCTCCAAGCCGCGCAAATCGCCGGTGACAGGCAGTATCTACCGTGTTTTTGCCGAGCTGTACAAGATTAAGGAATACCTGCCGCATAAGAACCTGCGGCTGTGTTTTCCGTTTGTGGATACGGAGGAATACCGTCTGCTGAATGGCTGGAGCCGGGACAAGAAAAAAGGCTCGCAACGCTTTGACCGGATTCCGGTGGCACTGGTTGACGAGATCAGGTTTGAACGCCCGGAGGACTATCTGATGCTCATCCCTTTGGAGCTGGAAGAGCCCTTTACTTCCGCTGAACTGGGTAGGCTTACCGGGATCAGGAAGCAGGAAGCTGCTCTGGTGCTCAACATCCTGCTTCATCTGCAGATCGTAGAAAGAGTCGGAAAAAGAGGACATAGTTATATGTATCTGGTGAAAGAACGGCTAAGGTAATCAATAGGGCAATAAATAGGTAATAAATAGGTGATCAAAGATGAAACTGAAATGTCCCATCTGTCCGCACGGGTGCCTGCTTGACCGGCAGGAAACCGGTTTTTGCCGGGCTAGGCGTAATATTGACGACAGAATAATAAGCGTTAATTATGGTAAAATCACTTCCATGGCACTGGATCCCATTGAAAAGAAGCCGCTGGCCCGTTTTTTTCCCGGAAGCCGGATCTTATCCGTGGGCAGCTTTGGCTGTAATCTTCGGTGCGGGTTTTGTCAGAATAACAGTATATCCATGAGTGGCGAGGAAGACGCCGGAACGGTTTATATCGCGCCGGAAGCACTGGCGGCACGGGCGGCCGAACTAGTGCTACAGGGAAACATCGGCGTAGCCTTTACCTACAATGAGCCGTTTATCGGCTTCGAATACCTGAGAGACAGCTTGATGTCGGTAAGGAAAAGCGGCCTCCGCAACGTACTGGTCACAAACGGTTATGTCTGTGAGGAACCGTTGCTGACACTGCTGCCTTACATTGATGCCATGAATATTGATCTCAAAGGTTTTACCGGTAGGTTTTACAAGCATCTGCAAGGTGACTTGGAAACAGTCAAGAATACCATCAGGCAGTCCCAGGCCGTCTGCCATGTGGAAGTGACGACACTCATCATACCGGATGAAAACGATGCGGAAGAAGAAATCGCCGCGATCTCCCGCTGGCTTGGTGCTATTAATCCGGATCTACCATATCATATCTCACGTTTTTTCCCGCAATACCAGTATCAGGACCGGCATGCCACGGACGTAAGGAAGATTTATCGGCTGGCCGAAATCGCCCGCAGGCATCTGCGATATGTTTATACCGGTAACTGCTAAGTTATGTTCATGGGCGCATTTGCGAGGGATTTCAGCCCTTTCCGACACAATATTCCATAAACTGCATAAAATAATAGTAATTTAATAAGGCAGTCGAGGAATATAAGATGGAATTAGGGATTGATATTTCGGTGCATAATGGCATCGTAAATATGAACAGCGTGAAAACAGCCGGCTACAACAGGTTATTTATGCGGGCCGGCTATGGTAAAAACAATATTGACCAGAAATATGTCATCAATGCGGAGGCCAGCCGGGCCGTATCGATGAACGGCGGGATATATTGGTTCAGTTACGGCTATAACGAAGCCATGGCCAAAGCCGAAGGCGAATATGCGCTGGCGGCGGCCGGTAGATATTGGGACCGCTGTCCCATTGCCTTTGACCTAGAATACGATACCGTTTCCTATGCCAGAAAAAACGGGGTGGAGATAACTAAGGCTCTGGCGACCAGTATGGCCATCGCGTTTTTGGAGACAGTAGTAAAGGCCGGTTTTATTCCGGTACTCTATACGAACAAAGACTATATGGATAATTATTTCTCTATAGATCAGATACGGGATAACTTTGCGGAACAGGTCTATATCTGGTATGCCCGCTATACGAAAAGCCTAGACAGCAGCGAACGGCAGATAGCCGATATCTGGCAGAAATCCAGTACCGGCCAAGTTGACGGCATCAGTGGAAATGTAGATATCAATGAGTTTTATACTGAATTTAAAGATATTAAACCAAAGCCGGCTGAACGGGATAAAGGCGCATTAAATGTCAAGTACTTTCAATTGGCAGCCAATAATGACGGTTATCGCGATTATGAGGGCAAGCCGCTAAAAACGGATGGCATTAACGGGGTCAGGACTCAGTTTGTCTGCCGGCAGGTATGCCTGATGGCGAAAGCGTCCGGCAATGGTTATGTAACAGGATCGTCCGGGAATCTGGTCACTTGGTGGCAGGGACGGCTTATGGAAATGGGATTCCATCTGACCGTGGATGGTCTGTTTGGGGTAGAGTCCAGAAATCAGACAATGGCCTTCCAGCAAAAATATCAGCTTACGCAGGATGGCATAGCCGGTTTTAATAGTATTTCGGCCATGCTGTTCTATTAAGTAGCGAAGTTAAGAACGAAATAAGTTGAAATACCGTAGCTTATCTTTTATAATAAATACAAAAATGAGGAGATGGTGCATCGGCACGACAGTCAGAAGGAAATGGTAAAATATCTTGATAAAATAGATCCGGCGCAGGAAGCGCCGCTCCATGAGCCGGACAGACAGTATTATTTTATGGCCAAGTGCCGTGAATATGTGCAGAAGGAAAGCGAACGTCTGGGCCGTCCGCTTTTTGCATGTACGACTACCTTCGGCTGCCAGATGAATGCCCGGGATTCCGAGAAGCTGACGGGCATCCTAGAAGCGGCCGGATACCAAACGACATCGGATGAGACGGCAGACTTTGTGATCTATAATACCTGTACGGTGCGTGACCATGCCAACCAGCGGATATATGGGCGGCTAGGACGGCTGGGAAACTTGAAAAAGAACAATCCTGGGATGAAGATAGCCCTCTGCGGCTGTATGATGCAGGAAGAAGCGGTTATTGATAAGATACGGCATAGCTACCGCTTTGTTGATTTGATATTTGGAACCCATAACATCTTTAAGTTTGCTGAGCTGCTTTATACGATGCTTGATAACGGCGGAATGATCATTGATATCTGGAAGGATACCAGCCAGATCGTTGAAGAACTGCCGGCGGAACGTAAATACCCTTTTAAGTCGGGAATAAATATAATGTTTGGCTGTGATAATTATTGCAGTTACTGCATTGTTCCCTATGTCAGGGGACGGGAGCGCAGCCGGTCGCCGGAAGATATCATCAATGAAATCCAGCGGCTGGTGGCTGACGGTGTCGTCGAGGTCATGCTGCTGGGACAGAATGTCAATTCCTACGGAGCAACCTTAAGTACACCGGTCACTTTTCCGGAGCTGTTAAGAAGGATCGAGGCGATCGAGGGCCTGGAACGAATCCGTTTCATGACTTCCCATCCGAAGGATCTGTCTGATGAGCTGATCGCGGTAATGAAGGATTCGGCAAAGATCTGCCGGCATCTTCACTTGCCGTTACAGTCCGGATCCACGGCGATATTAAAAGCAATGAACCGCCGTTACAGCAAGGAACAGTATCTGGAGCTGGCACAAAAGCTCCGCGAAGCCATGCCGGATATTGCTATTACTACCGATATTATTGTCGGTTTCCCGGGCGAGACAGTTAAAGACGTGGATGAAACGATAGCCGTGGTAAAAGAGGTGCAGTTTGAAAATGCCTTTACCTTTATCTATTCCCCCAGAACCGGGACACCGGCGGCAGCCATGAGCGGACAGGTACCTAAGGAGGTCATCAAGACAAGCTTTGACAGGCTGTTAAAGACCGTTCAGGAAACGGCCCGGATAAGAGCCGGACAGCTACAGGGAAAGATTATGCCGGTGTTGGCAGAAGAGATAAATGAGCAGGATAGTTCGCTGTTGACGGGCAGACTGTCCAACAACATGGTTGTTCATTTTCAGGGCGGCCACGACCTGATCGGCAAGATCGTCACGGTGGAACTGAAAGAATGTCATGGTTTTTATTTTAGCGGCGGACAAACAAACCAGACAACAATGAATAACGAGGGTCGAAACAGTGGCTGAGCTTACTCCGATGATGCAGCAGTATGTAGACACAAAAAAAGAATATCCGGATTGTATCCTATTTTACCGGCTGGGGGACTTCTATGAGATGTTTTTTGACGATGCGCTTACCGCCGCCAAGGAACTGAACATAACCCTGACCGGGAAAAGCTGCGGGCTAGAGGAACGGGCACCGATGTGCGGGGTTCCTTATCATGCCGTCGAAGGTTATTTATCCAAACTGGTAGCCAAGGGATACAAAGTGGCTATCTGCGAGCAGGTCGAGGATCCCCGGCTTGCTAAAGGTCTGGTCAAACGGGAAGTGATCCGGATCGTTTCGGCAGGAACGAACCTTAATGTCAATTCACTGGATGAGAGCAAAAACAATTATCTTTGCTGCGTGGCTTATTTTCAAGGTAAATCGGGAATTGCCCTGGCTGACATTACGACCGGGGATTTTCATATTACGGAAGCTGAGGACGGGAAAAAACTGCTGGACGAGATCCACAAGTTCACCCCTACGGAAATAATCTGCAATGCCGCCTTTCTGGTCAGCGGCATTGCCGTCAATGACTTACAGGACCGTCTGGGCATCCTGGTTCATTCCTTAGAAGAGTATTTTTTTGATGATGAGAATTGTGAACGCTGCCTGCGGAAGCAATTTAAAACCGACAGCCTAAGGGGTCTGGGGCTCGATGACTTCCCGGTCGGCAAAGTTGCCGCAGGGGCTCTGCTCCAATATCTTTATGACACACAAAAGACTTCTTTGGAGCATATAAGCAGCCTGCATCCTTATGTGACCGGAACCTATATGCTTCTGGACAGTTCGACGAGAAGGAACCTGGAGTTAACGGAAACCATCCGTGAGAAACAAAAAAGAGGCTCACTGTTATGGGTGCTCGACAAGACGAAAACGGCCATGGGAGCTAGGACACTGCGTTCTTACATAGAGCAGCCGCTGCTTAACAAGGAGCAGATGGAGGAACGTCTGGACAGCATCGAGGCTTTTAGCCAGGAAACGATGATGCGGGATGAGATACGGGAATACCTGAATCCGATATATGACCTGGAGCGGCTGCTAGGGAAAATCAGTTACAAGACGGCCAATCCCCGTGACCTGATTGCCTTCCGCAACTCCCTTAGGATGCTGCGGCCTGTCAAAACGGTTCTTGCCGATCTGGAAACCGGCCTGCTGGAACGGATTCAGTCGGAAATTGATAGCCTGGATGACATCCTCACCCTGCTGGAACAGTCTATCGTAGAAGAACCGCCGCTTGCCGTTAAGGAAGGTAGCATCATCAAGGCCGGTTACGACGACGCGATTGACCAGTTACGCAATGCCAAGACAGAAGGGCGGAACTGGCTGGCGCAGCTGGAGGCCGCTGACCGGGAACGGACCGGAATAAAGAATCTGAAGGTCAAATACAATAAAGTTTTTGGCTATTATTTTGAAGTCACTAACTCTTATCTTAATCTCATTCCCAGCGATTACATCCGCAAACAGACCTTGGCGAACGCCGAACGCTACACGACGCCACGCCTCAAAGAGCTGGAGGATATGATCCTGAATGCCGAGGACAAGCTCTACGGCTTGGAATATGACAGCTTCTGCACGATCCGCGAAACGATCGCGGCGCAGATGGAAAGGATTCAACGGACAGCGAAAGGCATCGCCGCCCTAGACGTCCTGACCGCCTTATCCTATGTCGCAGAGCGCAACCGCTATGTCCGTCCCGCCATCAATGAAAAGGGCAGTATCGACATCAAAAACGGCCGCCATCCGGTGGTTGAACAGATGATCGAGGGCGGCATGTTCATTGCCAACGACACCCATCTGGATAACAAGAAAAACGCCATTGCGGTGATCACCGGCCCCAACATGGCGGGCAAGTCCACTTATATGCGGCAGACCGCCTTAATTGTGCTGATGGCACAGATCGGCAGCTTTGTTCCGGCTGATAAGGCCGATATCGGTATAGTAGACCGGATATTTACCCGGGTAGGGGCTTCCGACGACCTTGCCAGCGGCCAGAGCACCTTTATGATAGAAATGAACGAAGTGGCCAATATTCTGCGCAACGCCACGCCGGACAGCCTGCTGATCCTAGATGAAATCGGCAGAGGCACCTCGACCTTTGACGGTCTCAGCATTGCCTGGGCCGTGATCGAACACATCAGCAACCGTAAATACCTAGGCGCCAAAACCCTGTTTGCCACCCATTATCATGAACTGACCGAACTGGAAGGGAAGATCGACAATGTCAATAATTTCTGCATCGCCGTTCACGAAAAAGGGGATGATATTGTATTCTTAAGGAAAATCATCAGAGGTGGGGCCGACCGCAGTTACGGCATCCACGTTGCTAGGCTGGCCGGGGTGCCGGATCTGGTAATTGACCGTGCCGAAGAAATAGCCGGGCAGCTCAGTGACAATAATATTATGGAGCAGCTTAAAGACCTTACCGTGGATCTTAAACAAGAGAAAAAAAAGCCGGTTACTTACGATGAGGTGGATCTGGCGCAGATGTACTTATTTGATGCGGTAAGCGATGAGGATGTTCTGAAGGAGCTGAGCCAGGTCGATGTCTCCAACCTGACCCCGCTTGATGCACTGAATACTTTATACCGGCTGCAGAACAGGCTGAAAAACCGCTGGAGATAATAAGACGTGAAGAATGTCTAAGTCGGCAGAAGACACCGTCTAAGATATTCTAAGTCACGTCTCGGACAACGCGGGGCGTTCTCCTTGGATGGTGGCGTTTTTGTTGGGATGGTGGTGTTTTTGTTGGATGGTGGCAGAGACTTTTTGAGATTTAGATAGAGGAGTATGCGTGTTGGAGATCAATTTATTGGAGCAGGCGACAATTGACAAGATAGCTGCCGGTGAGGTGGTGGAGCGGCCTGCCAGCGTGGTCAAGGAACTGGTGGAAAATGCGATTGACGCGGGAGCCACTGCTGTCACTGTGGAAATAAAAGAGGGCGGGATTGCCCTGATCAGGGTTACCGATGACGGGTGCGGAATTGCGAAAGAGCAGATCAGCAAAGCTTTTCTGCGCCATGCCACCAGCAAGATCCGGTCTGCCGAGGACTTGACCAGGGTCCGCAGCCTGGGCTTCCGCGGGGAAGCGCTTTCTAGTATAGCAGCTGTTGCTGAGGTTGAAGTGATTAGCAAAACTACTGAGAATCTGACGGGGCTGCGTTATAGCCTTTGGGGGGGACAGCCGCCGCAGCTGGAAGAAATCGGGGCGCCGAACGGGACGACTTTTCTTATCCGTAATCTATTTTATAATGTGCCGGCGCGACGTAAGTTCTTAAAGCAGCCGCCTACGGAGGGCAGCTATATTGCTGACCTGATGGAGCATATGGCTTTGTCACGGCCGGATATTGCTTTTAAGTTTGTCAATAACGGGCAGACCCGTTTTCATACTTCCGGCAGGAATGACTTAAAAGAGGTCGTTTACCGGATATATGGGAGGGATGTCGTCAACAGCCTCTTGCCGATACATGCAGAGCGCACGGCGGCGGCTTCTCTGCATGATAACGTGCAACCCGGTAATATTCGCATAACCGGGTATCTGGGCAAGCCGGAACTGAGCCGTGCCAATCGCAGCTATGAATTCTTCTTTGTAAACGGGAGATATGTCAAAAGCGAAATGCTTTCGAAGGGGCTTGAGGAAGGCTATAAACAGTTTTTAATGCAGCATAAGTTTCCTTTTGCCATCCTGCAGATTGAGATCAGTACCGATATGGTTGATATCAATGTTCATCCGACCAAGATGGAAATCCGCTTTGCCAAAGAGGTGGAGATGATTACTTTTCTGGCGGAAAAAGTCAAGGAAGCCTTTGCCCAAAAAGAGCTTATTCCATCGACCGATTTGGTCAATAAAAAAAGAACCGCTACGGTTAACCCCAAAGCACCGGAACCGTTTGAAATACGGCGGATCAAAGCGGAGCGCGAGAGCACGGCAAATATGGTGGTTAAGGAAGAGCCGGAATACAAGTTGCAAGAAAAAGCCTTAAGAATGCAGGAGAATTATGAAAACTTGCAAGATAAGATTCAAAAATCTGGCATCAGGAAGGTCTTAGGAGACATAAGCGAGAACAATAAAAAAAATGAGCAAATTCACGATAATATAATCAAGGCAGGGAATCATATCCTGGTCGAATCTGCCCAGATGAATTTCTTTGATGATAAATTCCTGACGGCGGAAGCACGTTCACATTATGAAATCCTCGGCCAGGTCTTTGGAACTTATTGGCTGGTAGCCTTCAAGGAACGCCTGGTCATTATTGACCAGCATGCCGCTCACGAGAAAGTTAAGTTCGAAAGATTTATGAAAGAACTCGCGATGAAAACAGTGCAGTCCCAGACGATCAGCCCTCCGGTCGTGCTCCAGCTCAGCGGCAGAGAAGAGAGCCTTCTAAAAGAACATGAAGCTTCATTCACCGCAGCCGGATTTGAGATTGAACCTTTTGGGGAAAACACTTATGCCATACGCGGTGTACCGATGGATCTGTACGGCTGCCATGAAGCCGCGTTTTTCCATGAAATTTTGGATGAGCTGGCGGAAAACGGCAAAGGGGACGGAGCCACTGTTTACGAAAGAAGACTGGCCTCGGCGGCCTGCAAGGCCGCGGTAAAAGGGAATACAAAACTTTCCCGGGCGGAATTGGAGAGCCTGATCACGGAACTGCTTTTACTTGATAACCCTTATCATTGTCCACATGGCAGGCCGACCATGATAGCTATGAGCCGCTATGAGGTCGAGAAGAAGTTCAAAAGAATTCTTTAACAAGGGCTAATATAGGAATTAATGACAGGTAATAATTTGAGATAATAATAAGAGTTAATAATAAGAGTTAATAATAAGAGTTGATAACAGGAGTTAAGTATACATGGAACCGCTAGTAATTATTACAGGCCCTACGGCAGTAGGTAAAACAGCCCTTTCTTTACAGCTTGCCAAACTAATCGGCGGGGAGATTGTTTCGGCCGATTCTATGCAGGTTTACCGGCATATGGATATCGGCACGGCTAAAATACCCCTTGCCGACATGCAGGGTGTCCCGCATCATATGATTGATATCCTTGAGCCGGAAGCGGACTTTAATGTATTCACATTTAAAAACATGGCCCACAACTGCCTTAAAAATATCTATGAAAGAGGAAACATCCCCATTATTACCGGCGGAACAGGATTTTACATTCAAGCTTTGCTTTATGATATTAATTTTACATCTCATGCCCCCGATGATTCTTATCGCCAGGAACTGGAACGCCTAGGCAATAAAAAAGGCAACGCTTTTTTATACACAATGCTAAAAGAAGCAGACCCCGATTCAGCAGCGATCATTCATGAAAACAACCGGAAGCGGATCATCCGTGCCTTAGAGTTCCGGCATAATACCGGTATCAATATTTCCCGCCACAACAGCGAGGAACGTAAACGGACTTCCCCATATAATTTCTGTTACTTCGTGCTACAAGATGACAGGGAGCGACTATATGAGCGCATCGATCAGCGTGTCAATACAATGATAGCAGACGGTCTTGCAGATGAAGTCATCAGGCTCAGAAACCGGGGCTGCCGCAAGGACATGGTTTCCATGCAGGGTCTGGGATATAAAGAAATGTTTTCCTATCTAGACGGGGAAATAACCATAGAGGAAGCAGTAAACCTAATAAAACGCAATACCCGTCACTTTGCCAAACGGCAGCTAACCTGGTTCCGCCGCGAAAAAGATGTTATCTGGATCCCCCTAAAAGACTACGCCTTCGACACAGATCAAATCATAAACAAGATGTGCCACATAATCAAAGAAAAAAACATTATATAAATTAAAACGTCATCTTGCCCATAAATTAAAAACAGAAAGAAGCAACCAAAACAATGACAACCAAAGCCTCCCTTAAATCCGAATACTACAACCTAGGCATATCATCCCAAGTACTAGCCTATGGTGAATCCATACTGCAAGGCCTTACCGCCCGCTTCAAAGAAATCGAAGACACCGCCGAACTCAACCAGCTAAAAATCCTCAATGCCTTGCAGACCCACCAGATCAGCGAAGCGCATCTCTCCGGAACCAGCGGCTACGGATATAACGATATCGGCAGAGCTGCCCTGGAAAAGGTATATGCTTCTGTTTTCCATACCGAAGACGCCTTGGTACGCCCCCAGATTACCTGTGGAACACACGCCCTTGCCCTTGCCCTGCTGAGCAACCTTCGTCCCGGTGACGAGCTGCTTTCGCCGGTCGGGAAGCCCTATGACACCTTGGAAAGCGTAATCGGCATCCGCCCTGCCGCCGGCTCGCTTGCGGAATACCAGATCACCTACCGGCAGGTAGACTTGCTCCCAGACGGCAGCTTCGACTGGACGGGAATCAAACAGGCAATACGGGAACAGACCAAAATGGTGACCATCCAGCGTTCTAAAGGCTACCAGCTGCGGCCCACATTATCGACAAGCCGGATCGGGGAACTGATCGCGTTTATCAAAACCCTGAAACCAGACATCATTTGCCTAGTTGATAACTGTTACGGTGAATTTGTCGAAGTAAACGAACCTTCCGACGTCGGTGCCGACATGACGGTCGGCTCTCTGATCAAAAACCCCGGCGGCGGCCTTGCCCCCAGCGGCGGCTACATCGTCGGAACCAGATCCTGTGTAGAACAGGCGGCCTACCGCCTAAGCGCCCCCGGACTTGGCAAGGAAGTGGGAGCTACCGTTGACAGCCTTCGCTCCTTTTATCAGGGTTTGTTCCTGGCTCCTTCCGTAACGGGGGCGGCGCTGAAGGGTGCCATATTTGCCGCCAATATTTACGGGCAGCTGGGATTTACGGTTGTCCCCGACAAAACAGAACCAAGATATGACATTATCCAAGCCGTTACGCTAGGTTCGCCGGAGGCAGTGGCGGCATTCTGCCACGGAATCCAGAGCGCCGCCCCGATTGACAGTCATGTGACGCCCCTGCCTGCCGATATGCCAGGCTATGACAGCCAGGTTATCATGGCGGCCGGCGCATTTATTTCCGGCTCTTCAATTGAACTCAGTGCCGACGGCCCCATGAAAGAGCCTTATACGGTTTATTTGCAGGGCGGTCTGACCTTCACACATGCCAAAGCAGGCATCCTGAAAAGTCTGCAGAAGCTGGTGGAAAAGGGCATCGCCGATGTCGGATAAGCACGTTTTATGGATTAATTTTATGGAAATTTTAAGAAAAATTTTGCTTGAAATTGGTATACATAATTTCTGGTTTGTGTTAATATGATTTATAGTTGTGGGCACGAAAGAGGAGGTGGCATATGCGCAAAAACAAGTGGGCCTGCTTCCTGATGATACTGGCCGGGATCGTGATCGGCGGGTTCATCGGAAGTCTTTTTCCCGGCACTTGGCTTGATTTTGGACAAACCTTTGGCCTAGTGGAACCGGCCGTATTTGATATCGGGATATTATGCATTACATTTGCCTTGACCATCAGGATATCAATTGCCAGCATCATCGGCATTGCGATTGCCATTGTGATCTATCGGTTTATTTGAGCCACATAACTACATTTTCCTTACAGGCGGGATGAAGAGAGAACGCATAGCGGGGAAATGCCATGGAAAAAAGAAAAAGCATCCAAGAGTTTACCAAAGATCAGACTACCGGCCACGGTAGTGATTCCGTGCCAAAGAGCGGTCGGCGCAGTAAGAAAAGCGGCCCATATGAAAAGTTTCTGGGGAGCGGGGCATCTAGCCTGACTGAAGCCGAACTGCTGGCAATCATCCTGCGTACCGGAACCAAGGAGTGCTCTACTGTCGAACTGGGAAACCAGATCCTACAGCTGGCAGGCGGCGGACATAAGGGACTTAACAGCCTTCACCATGTCACCTTGGAAGAACTGATGAGCATTAAAGGAATCGGTCAGGTTAAGGCCGTCAAGATCCGCTGTCTTACCGAGCTCGCCATGCGGATGTCCCGGGAAAGTGCCGGAGAGCGGCTTAAGTTCAACAGTCCTCAGTCGGTAGCGGACTATTATAAGGAAACACTGCGCCATAATGAGCAGGAGACCGTCCTGTTGCTGCTGCTGGACAGCCGGCTGCATCTGCTGGAGGAATACCTGCTGTCGGTAGGAACGGTAAAGGCTTCCCTGCTGTCACCACGGGAAATCTTTGTCAAGGCATTGAAGGTACAGGCGGTCTATCTGATGCTTCTGCACAATCATCCCAGCGGCGATGCCACTCCCAGCAGCAAGGATAAAGAGATTACCGCCCACATATGCGAGATGGGACGGATGATCGACATTCCCTTGATTGATCATATTATAATTGGGGATAATAGATATACAAGCTTTAAAGAAGACGGGCTGCTGGCATGATAGTTGCCCGTGCCTGAAAAGCAAGATAAAAGACAAATTATTATACCATATAAAAGCAGATGAGATAAATACGACATAATAAATGCGGTGATGCGAAAGGGGTGCTGAATTGTCTAACAACGCTTTTGGTATCGATCTTGGTACCAGCAATATAAAAATTTACAGCAAGTCCGATGACGTGATTTTGGTCGAAAAGAATATGATTGCCATTGAAAATAAGAACACCCTGTTTGCTTATGGTGACTCAGCTTTTGAGATGCATGAGAAGGCTCCGGGCAATATCCAGATTTCTTATCCGCTCTGTAATGGCGTCATTGCCGATATCAAGAACATGGAAACGCTGATTAAATTTTTTGTTACTGACCTTTCAAAAGGTAATGTCAGGCCGGCTGATTTTTTTGTTGCGGTTCCCACCGATATCACTGAGGTAGAAAAAAGGGCATTTAAGGACCTAGTCCGCGAAGCCGGCGTCAAGGCCAAGCGGATTATGGTCGTGGAAAAAGCGATTGCTGACGGGCTCGGCATGAATATCGACGTCAAGAATTCACAAGGAGTCCTGATGGTAAACGTCGGCTATGACACCACGGAAATCTCCATCCTGTCGCTGGGCGGCATTGTCCTGAGCCGTTTAATCAAGACCGGCGGCCAGAAATTTGACGATGCGATCCGCAATGCCATCCGCAAAGAGTTCAGTCTGATCATCGGAGGCAAAACGGCGGAAAAAGTCAAGATCGACCTTCAGGAACTGGAGGGGAACGGTCAGGGCGCGCTCGTATATGGCCGGGATATCGTAACCGGCCTGCCGGTGGAAAGAGAGATTCCGACGCGGCTGATTGATGAGACCTTGACCGAACACTTTGCCGCCATCATAGACAATGTCAAGGTGATTCTGGAACGGACCCCGCCGGAACTGGCGGCTGATATATACCGGAACGGCTTGTATCTGACCGGCGGTGCTTCTCAGGTCAGTCATTTTGCGGAACTCATGCGAAAAGGTACGGGACTGAATGTAAACGTATCTGAAAATCCTATAACCAGCGTGGCGGTAGGTCTTTCCAAGATTATTAAGGATGATAACTACAAATCAGTGGCGTACGCAATTGAAGGAATGAGCAAATGAGTCCAATAGTAAAGAAAAGAGGAGAGAAGTTTACACTGCCTGGTAAATATCTCCTTTTTATTTTAACAATCCTCTGTACGGGTTTAATCGTCTTAACGCTCAATACGGATTATGTCAGCAGGCCGCTGACGGTTGTCGCCGGCTATGTGATTTCCCCTCTACAGCAGGGCATTAGTTCGCTAGGCGGCTGGCTGAGCAGGCGGTCGGAAGAACTGGTACAGATCAGGGTGCTGTTAGAGGAAAACGAAGAGCTTAACAATAGAATTGACGAACTAACGATAGAAAACACCAAGCTTCAGCAGGACCGTTATGAGCTTACCAGCCTTAGGGAGCTTTATGGGCTTGATGCTCAATATGATGATTATCAGAAGATCGGTGCCCGTATAATTGCCCGGGATCCTGGCAATTGGTTTCATTCCTTTCAGATTGATAAAGGTTATGAGGACGGCGTTGCAGTGGATATGAATATTATTGCCGGCAGCGGCCTAGTGGGACGAGTCGTCAAGGTAGGACCTAACTGGGCCAAAGTAAATACCGTCATTGCGGACAATTTTAATGTCAGCGGCCAGGTGCTTTCCACCGAAGACAATCTTATTGTCAAGGGCAGCTTGGAACTTTATGCCGACGGGGTCGTGGAATTCGGAGATCTGATCGATAATGCCGATCAAGTGGTGGTCGGCGATAAGATCGTGACTTCCAATATCAGCGACAAATATCTGCCCGGCATCCTGATCGGTTATATCAGCACCTTGAACCGTGATTCCAATAACCTGACCAAGTCAGGACAGCTGATACCGGCCGTTGATTTTGAACATCTTAACGATGTGCTGGTTATATTAGAACTGAAACAGAATAATGAAGACACATAATGAAGACACATAATGAGGTCACAGGAAATATGAGGCGGGTTATTATAACAGCTTTATTGATCATTGTATGTTACATACTGCAGTCTACGGTTTTTCCCGCGATTGCCTTTGCCGGGATTGTCCCCAATCTTTTGATCGTGGTAACGGCGGCCTGCGGCTTTATGTGGGGAGACATAACCGGACTGGTGGTGGGATTTATCAGCGGCCTGCTGACGGATATCTTTTTCGGCGACGCCATTGGCATGTATGCGATGATATATATGTATATAGGTTATATGAACGGCAAATTCAGCGGAATATTTTTTCCGGAGGATATTAAACTGCCGATGGCACTCATCTTGATCAGTGATCTTTTTTATGGAATACTGACTTATCTGCTGTTGTTTATGCTGAGAAGCCGCTTCTCATTCCGGCTCTATTTCATTAATGTAATATTGCCGGAGATCGTATACACTATTTTAGTTACGCTGCTTTTATATCCGATTATTCTTTGGATATATAACCGCTTGGAGGAACATGGAAAGAGGAAGGCTTAAGGAATGATCAACAAAATAAAAGAGAACTTACTTAATATGATCACATCCCGGCTGTTTTTTCTTTTTGTTTTGATGGCTGCGATTAGTGCGGTTATGGTTCAACGGATTTTTGACCTTCAGATTGTCCATGGGGAGGAATATCTGGATACCTTCCAGCTGAGAATCCGGAAAGAGCGGACGATTCCGGCCGCCCGCGGCAATATCTATGACCGTAACGGCAACCTGCTTGCCTATAATGATCTTTCTTATTCGGTCACAATAGAAGACATATTTGAATCGGGCGTGAGCAGAAATGCCAATCTGAATGAGGTTATACACCAATTGATACAGCTTATTGAAAGATGCGGGGATAAGACAGTCAGCGGTTTTAAAATTATTCTGGACTCAGATGGCAACTATCGCTTTACGGTCGAGGACCGTGAAGATAACCAATTGAAAAGATTTTTGGCCGACGTTTTTGGAGAAAGGAACTATAATGACCTGGAATATGAAGAGCAGACGGCCACTGCCGAAGAGGTAGTGAATTACCTTGGCGGCTATGACAGATTCGGGATCGGCGGCTATGACGGCGAAGAGAGCCGGAGCAATTTTGTCGTCGGCAAGGGCTATTCGCGGGAAGAAGTGCTGAAGATCATGACCATCCGCTTTGATATGAATAACAATAGTTACCAGAAATATATCGCCACTACGGTTGCCACCAATGTAAATGAGGAAACAGTTGCTGTCATCATGGAAAACAGCGATGTGCTTGGCGGGGTGACCATTATGGAGGACACTATCCGCAAATATATTGACAGTGTCTATTTCTCACAGATTATCGGCTACACCGGCAAAACTTCCCAGGAAGAGCTGGAAAGACTTAATGTAGATTATCCGGATATGCAATATGACATGAACGATACCATCGGCAAGCTGGGGATCGAACAGTCACAGGAAAATATCCTCCAGGGAAATAAGGGCCAGGAAACGGTATTTGTCAATAACGTGGGCAAAGTCATTTCCACAAGTGATTACGTGGAACCGATAGCTGGTAACGATGTTTATCTGACAATTGACAAAGATCTTCAGGAAGCGGTATATCATATCCTGGAAGAAAAGATTGCCAGTATCTTATATACTAAGGTAAAGAATATAAAGGAGTTTACTTCTGATGAAAATACATCAAGCTCCAGTATCGTGATTCCCATTTATGATGTCTATTTTGCCCTGATCAACAACAACGTCATCGATATCGGCCATTTCGGTACACCACGGGCACGGGATAACGAAATTGCCGTCGGGGAAGCTTTTATCGTCCATCAGGCAGAGGTCATGGATGTATTAAAGAACGAACTGCGTGAGGTTCAGACCCCCTACAATGCTCTTACCTTGGAATATCAAGTATATCAAAGCTTTATTGCCGACCTGCTGTACAGCAAAGGCATTATCATGAGAGACCGGGTGGACGTGCAGGATGCCACTTATAAGGCATGGACCACCGAGGAAGTCATCAGTTTACGTGAGTATATTTATTATTGTATTTCCATGAACTGGATTGATATTACCATGCTGGAACTGGACGGCCAGTATTCTGATTCGGAGGAAATATATGAAGAAATCCTGCGCTACATAACGGAGGAACTGGCAAACAATACGGAGTTTGACAAGAAAATATATAAATATATGATCAAGGACGATCTGATAACCGGACGACAGCTTTGTGAGATACTGCTGGAACAGAATGCCATAGAAGTGGAAGAAGAGGAAGTGATCCAGTTCAGGGAAGGAAAAATCAGCCCCTATGATTTTCTGATGACGCGGATAGCTCAGCTGGATATAACGCCGGCTCAGCTGGCTCTGGATCCTTATTCCGGCTCGGTGGTCATCACCGATGTGAATACCGGTGATGTCCTGGCCTTGGTTTCTTACCCCAGCTACGATAATAATAAAATGGCTAATGGCGTGGATGCGGATTACTATTCCGGCCTGCTGAACGATCTTTCCAAGCCGATGTTCAATTATGCCACGCAGCAGAAAACGGCACCCGGTTCCACGTTCAAAATGGTATCGGCCACGGCCGGGCTGATGGAAGGCCTTATTTCCCCTACCGATACCTGTACCTGTCAAGGGATATTTGAGTCGATAACGCCGTCACCGCGATGCTGGATTTATCCCCGTGGCAGGCACGGAGCCTTGAATGTTTCGGGAGGAATCGGGAATTCCTGTAATGTTTTCTTCTATGACCTAGGTTACCGTATGGGCGTTATTGACAATATCTATTCTTCTGACGAAGGTATTGCGGTTTTGAATAAATATTCAGATATGTATGGCCTTAGCGAAGTTTCCGGTGTCGAGATCGAGGAATATGCCCCACAGATGTCCGACGTGGATTCGGTACGTTCGGCAATCGGCCAGGGAAACAGCAACTATACTACCACCGGACTTGCCAGATATATTACCACGATAGCAAACGGCGGCACCTGCTATGACCTCACCCTGATTGATAAGGTGACCGATCACAACGGCAATGTTCTAATACAGCATGATGCCGAAGTACGCAACACGGTTGACATGGCACACGATGAATGGCAGTCGATTCGGCAGGGAATGAGGCAGGTCGTGGAAAAAAAGGTGTATTTTAACGATCTTTCTGTCAATGTGGCCGGCAAGACCGGTACGGCACAGGAGAATTTAAGCCGGGCCAACCACGCCTTATTCGTCGGTTACGCACCATATGAGAATCCTGAGATCGGGATTGCAACCAGAGTGGCCTTTGGCTACAGCTCTGATTATGCGGCACAGATTACCCGGGAAGTAATCAAGTATTATTATGGACTGGCTGAGCCGGAAGAAATCATCACCGGTGTGGCCGGACAATTAGAAGGCGGCACCTCAGTTACCGATTAAAAAGCGAGGGAGAATTATCATGAAAAATGCTGTAGTAATTAAAAGCTTTCAAAACGGTCTCTCACTATATTTAGATGAAGATATCCCTTTTCCGGAATTATTAGCAGAAGTAGCTATCAAATTCAGGGAATCGGCCGCTTTTTTTAAAGATGCCAAGATGGCGCTGTCCTTGGATGGAAGAACCCTGACGGATGCCGAAGAACGCGAGGTAGTCGATGTCATCAGCGAAAACTCGGCACTGCAGATCATCTGTCTGGTTGGAAAAGACGGGGATGCCAATCAAAACTATCTGAGAGCCCTGCAGATGCTGCATTATGATAGCGAAGCTAGTGAAGGGCAGTTTTATCGGGGGACTTTGAAAAATAAGCAGATGCTGGAAACCGAGTCCAGTATTGTCATTATCGGCGATGTCAACCCTGGTTCAGCAATTATATCCACCAAAGATATCGTGATCCTAGGCGGCCTTTATGGTACGGCATATGCCGGTGCGAACGGCAGTGAAGGACATTTTATCGTGGCGCTTGAAATGTCGCCGGAGAAATTAACGATCGGTGATTTCAAATATAAAACAAAAGAGAAGATATCCAAATGGTCAATCAGACTGAAAATACAGCCGAAGATTGCTTATGTGAAAAACGGACAAGTAGTGATGGAACCGGTTACGAAAGAATTACTGAGTGAAATCCCCATATTAAGATAGCAGGCATCATAGGGCTGTTGACGGCGTAACGGGACTCAGGGGACAATTATAACTCATGTTAAGGAGGATAAGGAATGAGTGAAGTAATTGTCGTCACTTCAGGTAAAGGCGGTGTAGGTAAAACAACTACGTCCGCGAACGTAGGAACGGGTCTGGCGGCTATGGGAAAACGGGTCGTATTGATTGACACTGATATCGGGCTCCGTAATCTTGATGTCGTCATGGGGCTGGAAAACCGGATTGTTTATAACCTGGTCGATGTAGTGGAGGGGAAATGCCGCATTAAGCAGGCCCTGATCCGGGATAAGCGTCATCCGACTCTTTATTTGCTGCCGTCGGCTCAGACCAAGGACAAAAGCGCCGTCCGCCCCGACCAGATGATCAAAATGGTTTCTCAGCTCCGCGAGCAGTTTGATTACGTGATCCTTGACTGCCCCGCCGGAATCGAGCAGGGTTTTAAGAACGCCATAGCCGGTGCGGACAGAGCCTTGGTGGTAACGACGCCGGAAGTGTCGGCGATCCGTGATGCCGACCGGATCATCGGTCTTCTGGAAGCCGAAGAGTTCAAAAAGATTGATCTGATGATCAACCGGATGCGGCTGGATATGGTGAAACGGGGCGATATGATGAGCGCTGCTGATGTAGTAGAGATCCTAGCGCTTCCGCTGATCGGCGTCGTGCCGGACGATGAAAATGTCGTTATCGCTACCAACCAAGGCGAACCTTTGGTCGGAAACAGTACACTGGCGGGACGTGCCTATCAGAACATCTGTCACCGCGTCTTGGGAAAAGAAGTTCCTTTTATGGAATTTGACAAAAGCATATCATTCTGGACAAGAGTAACCGGCATTTTTCATAAGAGTCAGAGGGGCTTGGTGTAAAATGAAAATTAAAAATATGTTCAGACGAAAGAAATCCAATGAAATTGCCAAAGACAGGCTGAAGATCCTGCTGATATCCGACCGGGTCAACTGTTCCCAGGAAATGATCGAAATGATTAAACAGGATATCGTCAAGGTGCTGTCCAAATACATGAAAATTGACAGTAAAAGCATGGAAATACAGATTAACCAGACCGGGAACAATAAGGGGCGCAACATGAAAAATCCTTCCCTTTACGCGAACATTCCCATCTTGGATCTTAATAAAAACTCGTAATATAGTTAAATAACGGTTGAGAAAGGGAACTGGATGCTAAAGCATTACCGGATACGTGATTTTGATTTTAAACTAGTTATAATGGTGACGGCATTGACCATCATCGGAATTTTGGCTATTGGAAGCGCGGATGAATCCCTGCAGGATCGGCAGGTTTCCGGATTCCTCACGGGCCTGTTTCTGATGATGGTGATTTCTCTTTTTGATTATTCAGTAATCCTTAACCTGCACTGGATTATGTATATTGCCAACCTGGCCTTACTGATCATGGTCATTGTAATGGGAGTGGCACGGGGAGTGGCGCAGCGCTGGCTGGTATTGTTTGGTATTCAGTTTCAGCCTTCAGAAATCGCAAAAATAATATTGATTTTATTCTTTGCACAGTTTATTATGAAACATAAAGAGAAACTTAATACGTTCAGCAGGATTGTATCTTGCTGTGTCCTGTTTGGCATACCGATCGTCTTGATATACATGCAGCCGGATTTATCCACAAGCATTGTTGTAGCACTGATTTTCTGTGTTATTATGTTTATTGGCGGGTTAAGCTGGAAGATCATTGCCGGAGTTTTGGCGGTAGCTGTTCCGGCGGCAGTGATATTCTTACTCATAGTGATCCGGCCTGACCAGAATCTCATTGACGATTATCAGCGCGACCGCATCATGGCCTTCATCAACCAAGAAGAATACTCTATGGCAGAGGGTTATCAGCAGGAAAACTCCGTTATGGCCATCGGTTCGGGCCAGTTATATGGAAAGGGTTATAAAAACAACCTGATCAGCTCTGTTAAGAACGCCAACTACATCGCTGAACAGGAAACCGACTTTATTTATGCCGTGATCGGAGAAGAATTTGGGTTTATCGGGGCGTGCGGGGTGATTGTCCTGATTTTTCTGATTTCGGTCGAATGTCTGCTGATTGCCAGAAGAGCAAAAGATCTTGCGGGTACCATTATTGCGGCGGGGGTAGGGTGTATGATCGGCCTTCAGGCCTTTATCAATATCGGCGTAGCGACTTTCATGCTTCCCAACACCGGCCTGCCGCTTCCGTTTGTCAGCCATGGACTGACCTCGCTGGTGAGTTCCTTCATCGGGATCGGATTTGTTTTAAACGTCGGACTGCAGCGGATACGTAAATAGACAGTGATGGGTGTAGGAGGGTTACCTATGAATATAGCGTTAATAGCACATGATTCCAAGAAAATACTGATGCAGAACTTCTGCATTGCTTATAGGGGTATATTAAATAAACACGATCTGTTTGCGACCGGAACGACCGGCAGGCTGATTGAAGATGCCACGAATCTGATGCTCCATAAATATCTGGCCGGACATCTCGGCGGTGAAAAGCAGATCGGAGCTCAGATAGAACATAATCAGATCGACTTGGTTATTTTTTTGCGGGACTCGCTTTCACCTTCCCCGCTGGATCCGGATATGAATAATGTAGTGCGCCTGTGCGACATGCATAACATTCCCTTGGCAACCAATCTGGCAACCGCCGAATTATTGATTAAATCACTGGATAGAGGAGATATGGAGTGGCGTGAGATGTATAAATAAGACCCCTGTTAAAAGAATAATTTTACTGTCCGTGATTATGTCCTTGCTAATCGGATTGTCCGGCTGCGGCAGCAATAACTATCCGCTCGCATATGTTCCCGACAGTGCTGTCAGCAGTTACCGGATTGTCAGTCTGGAGGATGAAGTTCCCGTCGCGTCGCCGTTTGCCGCCGGGCTTTGTGTTATAAACGGGAACACGGACAATCAAAAGGAGACTCTCAAGGAGGTTCTGGGTGCCGGATTATTCAGCCTGTCCGACCAAAATACCATGTATGCCCAAAATGTCCATGAACAGCTGTCACCAGCCAGCCTCACCAAGATACTGACCGCCTTGGTGGCCATAAAATATGGTTCTATGGACACCGTCATTACTGCCAGCGAGAATGTCAAGATTACGGAATCGGGCGCGCAGGTCTGCGGAATTAAGCAGGGAGATCAATTGACGCTTTCTCAGGCTTTGCATCTGATGATGATCAACTCTGCCAATGACGCCGCTATCGTCGTTGCGGAAGGCGTGGGCGGCTCGCTGGACGGCTTCATGGCGATGATGAACGAGGAAGCGAAAAAAATAGGAGCTACGAACAGTAATTTCGTCAATCCCCACGGCTTGACCGATGACAGTCATTATACTACAGTTTATGATATCTATCTGATCTTGAACGAGGCAGTGAAATATGAAGCCTTTAACCAGATTATTCAGATGACCCAATATACTACCACGATAACCACAGCTGCCGGCGATGCGCGGGAGATTCCCGTCAACACGACTAATCTTTATCTTCAAGGCGATAAGACAGCCCCGGAACAAATCACGGTGCTGGGGGGCAAGACCGGCACCACCAACGCCGCTGGCCACTGTCTGGCACTGGTATGCAAAGACACATCGGAAAAGCTTTATATTTCCATAATTATGCGTTCTGACAGCCGTGATACCCTATATGACCAGATGACAGGTATGCTGGAAAGTGAAATTACAAAATAAAGATTAATATAAAGGAGAAACCAATGGCCAGATATGTAAAAGATGTAAACCTGCACCAGCCCACGGAATTTGTCAATTTTATGATGGAGGATTTTTTGAGAAAGGGCGGCTACGCACCTGCGGAATGGAAGACAGAAGCCTGTTTAGGATGCGGCGATAGCATGGAAGGCTATAAGTATCTGAAATGGTCTTATATCAACGGCATATTTCATTTAGAAGCTTGGATGAAGGGAATGTTCGGCGGCGAAATGGGACTGACCGGATTTGTCAGTGCCCTGCCTAAAAAAATCTACAAAGACAACTTAGAAGCCTTGATATTGACTTTACAGCAGTCCGTTCCTGATATGAGCCAAGTAAATACAGCGTATGGAACCGCTGCTGGCGGTCATGCCAAGCCCATACCGGTAGTGACTGTTAATAATATCGGACAAGCCAAGGCAGCACTGATGACCGGTATTATGTCCATTCCCGGCGGGCTACTTATCCCTCTTGTCGGTATTGTGCTTGGCGCTGCCTCACTGTCAATAGCTAGGTCAGGTATGAATTCATCTCGAAGAAATCTGGCGGCAGCCGGCCGGATATGTGCCATAGTCGGCTTAGTTTTATCAATGCTCAACTGGTTCTTGGCGATATTGTTAATGTATGATTAAGTTATTGAAGGTTGTTATTTATATAGCTTTCACTTATAATAGTAATATCATATTATTCACTACAGGAGGGTCTACCAATGGTGCAGTTAATTTTAGGCAAAAAAGGTAAAGGCAAAACAAAATATCTGTTGGAAATCGTTAATGACGAAATCCAGAAAGCATCTGGAAACATCGTCTACCTCGATAAGAATGCCAAGCACATGTATGAATTAAATAATAAAATCAGGCTGATCGACGTATCAGAGCATATGATACCGGACAGCAACGGCTTCTTAGGATTCGTATGTGGTATTATTTCACAGGATCATGATTTAGAACAGATGTATTTTGACAGTTTCCTGACAATTGCCTGTAAAGAAGACGGCCATATAGATGATATCATAGATGAATTAGAAAAAATCAGCGATAAGTTCAATGTTAAATTTGTTTTGAGCGCATCACTGGATGCCGGAGAAGTGTCCGATTCATTGAAATCAAAAGTTATTGTTTCGTTGTAAGAGTTAATTCTTTGGCCCCGGAGATTTCCGGGGTCTTTAGAATAGCAGACTATACTATCTAGATAAATTTACGGAGGCAGGAACTTGGCAGCAAGACCGAAAATAACCAAGTACAGAAAACCGATCAATCTTAACATCGGAATGATTATCTTTGCGATTATTTTTGTATATATAATCATCTGCGTCTTTATGTTCTTCACGCAAAAACATGTCGTTCCTTATGAGGTAAAGGCCGGTTCCTTGTCTTCCAATAATATTTACCGGGGGATTGCTCTGCGGGACGAGACCATCGTCACGGCCGAACAGGCGGGTTACATCAGCTATCTTGCCCGCGAGGGTGTCCGCACTGGTGTCGGCAATCCGGTTTATGCCGTTGATCAGCTGGGGGAATTAAGTGAATATCTGAGCAATCAAGAACCGGGCGAGAACATGCTTTCAACGTCAGATCTGGCGGAATTAAAAACTGAAATATTGAGCTTTGTAAATGATTTTGATGAAACCAGTTTTTCCAGTGTCTATGATTTTAAATATAATGTCCAAGGTACTGTTCTAAAGCTGGCTAATCAAAATATTTTGCAGGGGATCAATGAGATCAATAGTTCCGACGCAGAGCAGATTTACTTTGGCAGTTCTCCGATGTCAGGAATCGTAGTCTATTCTGTTGACGGTTATGAAGAACTCACCTTGGAACATATCACCAGTGCTTTATTTGAAGAAAAAGACTATGCCAAGACTCAGTTGATCAGCAATAACCTGGTCGGAAGCGGAGACCCTGTCTACAAGGTTTCCACGAATGAAAACTGGTCGATTGTCATTCAGACCGATGCAGAAAAAGCGCAAGAGTTAACAGAAGCGGAATATGTGAAGGTAAAATTCCTTAAAAATCAATATATGTCATGGGGCAAAGTAACACCTTTTACCAACGAAGCCGGTGAAACCTTTGTGGAACTGGGGTTTACCAATTCGATGATCACCTTTTGTATGGACCGTTTTATTGATATAGAACTGATTGTTGAAGAAGAAACCGGGCTGAAAATTCCGAACTCATCAATTGTGGAAAAAGAATTCTTTATTGTGCCACAGGATTATATCACCAGAGGAGGCGTTAACAATGTCCAAGGTGTCCTGAGGGAATCCTTTACCGAAGAAGGCGAGCAGACCGCGGAATTTATTGAAACCACTATTTATCATGAAACCGATACAGAATATTATCTGGATGATATGATGCTACGAATCGGGGATTATCTGATCAAACCAGATTCCACTGAGAAATATACGATCAGCAAACGTGGCAGTCTTATCGGTGTCTATAATGTAAACAAAGGATATGCGGATTTTAAACAGATAAATATATTGTACCAGAACGATGAGTATGCCATTGTACGTTCCAATACCCAATATGGTTTGAGCGTATATGATTATATTGTTCTGGATGCCAGTACCGTTAACGAAAATGAATTGATCTACGAATAACCTACAGCAGAAAGAAGGAACAGTCAGTTATGGTCAGGGATAACTTGGGCGCGATAGAAAAGGGCATAAGCGAGGCATGCGAAAAGGCCGGCCGCAAAAGGGACGAGGTTACTTTAGTAGCGGTTAGTAAGAATAACCCGCCAGAGAAAATCATGGCGGCTTATGAAGAAGGATGCCGGCATTTTGGGGAGAACCGAGTACAGGAATTAACTGGAAAGATGGATTTGCTTCCTAAAGATATCAAGTGGCATTTAATCGGCCACCTGCAACGGAATAAAGTCAGATATATTGTTGACAGGGTATACTTGATTCATAGCGTTGATTCTTTACGGCTGGCGGAAGAAATCAGCCAAGAAGCAGAGAAACGCGGCATTACGGTCAATATCCTGATAGAGGTGAATGTAGCCGGGGAAACATCGAAGTACGGAACTGCCATAGAAGAGGCAGAACAACTGGTAATTCAGGCATCGATGCTGCCGGGGATTCGTATAAGAGGCCTGATGACGATAGCGCCGCTAACAGAAAACGCGGAAGATAATCGTAGTCACTTTGTGAAATTGAAGCAATTATCTGTTGACATCGCAAGTAAAAACATTGATAATACTAATATGGATATATTATCTATGGGCATGTCCGGAGATTATACCGTGGCCATAGAAGAAGGCGCCGATATGATAAGAATCGGAACCGGTATTTTTAAAAGCTGAAGGAGTGCAGACATGGGCGTAATGGACAAGTTTCTTAATTACATGAAGCTGAATGAAGATGATGAAGATAATTTTTATGATGACTTCGAAGATGATGAGTTAATTGAAGCTCCCAGGAAACAGGCCGCTAAAGATGTAACTGATAGTACAGATGAACGTAAAAAGACGGTTCCCAAGGTGACTCCGATACCAAGACAGGTGAAAAAAATGGGTACAGGCATGGAAGTATGCGTGATCAAGCCGACTTCCGTAGAAGATGCCCGGGAGATAACCGAAACTTTGCTGGCCAACCGCACGGTCGTACTGAATCTTGAAGGGATAGACGTGGATATTGCCCAGCGGATCATTGATTTTACTTCTGGTTCGACTTTCGCTATCAGCGGTAATTTGCAGAAGATTTCACACTACATATTTATTATTACTCCTCCAAGTGTTGACATATCGGGAGATTTCCAAGAGATATTATCCGGTTCTTTTGATGTTCCGATTAATGGCGGGATATAGTTAATACTACCAAATCTTTGAGGGTGTTCCCGAAGCCGGAACGGCATACGGGACACCTTCATTATCACAGGAGACCCGTTATGTCACAGCGGCTAAGCATCAAATATGATTCAAAACCTTCTTATGATATATTGATTTCCCATACCTTTAAAGAACTTGCCGATGAACTGTCTGTTTTAGCGACAACGGGCAAAAAAATATGTGTCGTAACTGATTCCAATGTGTCCCCGCTTTACGGGGATGAAATTGAGCTGCTGCTCCAAGACCGGTGCGCCGCAACGGCCCGTTTTGTTTTTCCGGCGGGAGAAGAACAGAAGACACTTCAGACGGTCAAGGATCTTTATGGCTTCTTAATTAGTGAAAACTTTGACCGACACGATATGCTGGTTGCCCTTGGCGGGGGGGTCGTCGGAGACCTGACCGGCTACGTTGCCGCGACTTATTTGCGGGGGATTGATTTCATTCAAGTTCCGACAACATTGTTATCACAATCTGATTCCAGTATCGGCGGCAAGACCGGCGTTGATTTTGACGGCTATAAGAATATGGTAGGCGCCTTTTATATGCCTAAGCTGGTGTACATCAATGTATCCACCTTGCATACGCTCCCGGACAGGCAGTATTTCAGCGGCTTTGCCGAGGTTATGAAGCATGGCTTGATAAAAGACGGTCTTTTTTATGAATGGCTGTTAGAGAAGATGTATGAAATCTGTGAGAAAGATACGGATACATTGGAAGAAATGATCGCCCGCAGCTGTTCCATAAAGAAGCTGATTGTGGAAAAAGATCCGCTGGAAAAAGGGGAACGTGCCCTCTTGAACTTTGGCCACACAATCGGCCATGCCATAGAAAAGGCTTCCGGATTCCAGTTGCATCATGGTGAATGTGTCGCTTTAGGTTCGGTGGCGGCGGCTTATATATCCTGGAAGCATGAATGGCTTTCCATGGATGAATACTATGAGATAAGAGATATGTTCGTGCCTTTTCACCTACCAATTACTATTGAACATATCAATCCTCAGGAAATCCTTCTTCTTACTAAATCCGACAAAAAGAAGGAAGGCAACAATCTCAAATTCATCCTGTTGAAAAAAGTCGGCAAAGCAGTTATAGACCGCAATGTCACTGATGAAGATATCATAAATGCCCTGAATGAAATACATTATATAGAAGATAATAATTGAAGGGCTTGTGAATATAAATGAACCTGAAAGGAAGCAAAATGACTAGGAAAGTCAAGCTATTGATATTTGACATATTATTTTTATCCATATTGGTAATAACCGACCAATATACAAAACACCTGGCGACCCTGAGGCTGAAGAATCAGCCGGCCTACAGTATTATTGATAATATCTTGGAATTTAATTATCTTGAAAATACTGGCGCGGCTTTTGGCATGCTACCCAATCAAAAGTTTTTCTTTATCTTTATTGCCCTGATCTTTCTTGGGGTGGTAGCTTTTGTGCTTTATAAGGCACCGGGGGAGAAGAAATATGATGCCCTGCATGTATTGCTGACGATGATAGGCGGCGGCGCAATTGGTAATATGCTGGACCGGCTTCGCCTTAACTATGTGGTTGACTTTGTTCATGTTGTAGCCGTCCGTTTATTCGGACAGACATTTCCTATATTTAATGTTGCAGATATGTACGTAACAATAGCCACACTGATTTTAGTTATCCTCATTTTCTTTAAGTATAAGGACGCTGATTTTGATTTTTTGAGCTTCAAGCAGAAGAAATACCGTGAACTAAAGTAATTAATCTGCGGCATTATAATAATATACTCACAATGACGGAGCATTAAGTGAAAAATGATTTTTGGTTTCAGATAACAGAAGATGAAGAAGGGGAGCGTATCGATAAGCAGCTAAGCCTGCTTGTTGATTCTTTATCTCGGTCTTATCTGCAAAAGCTTTTGCGAGACGGACTAGTCCTTTTGGAAAAGGGACCGGGAAACATGCAGCCGGTAAGAGCCAATTACCGTGTGAAATGTGATGACAGGATTTATCTGACAATACCTGAAGCGGTAGTTCCGGACATTTTGCCGGAGAATCTGCCGCTTTCTATTATTTTTGAAGATGATCATCTGCTGGTCGTCGATAAGCCGCAAGGCATGGTGGTACATCCAGCCCCCGGACATTATTCAGGAACCCTGGTGAATGCGCTTATCTATCATTGCCAAGGACGGCTTTCCGGAATCAATGGAATCTTGCGTCCCGGTATCGTTCATAGGATCGACCGCGACACCAGCGGTGCCTTACTGGTTTGCAAAAGTGACGTGGCACACCATGGCATTGCCAGACAGTTAAAAGACCATGACATGGAGCGCTGTTATGAAGCCGTCGTCTTTGGTGATATTAAAGAAGACAAAGGAACAGTCGCCGCGCCGATCGGACGTCATCATAAAGAGCGCAAGCAAATGGCAGTTACCGCTGACGGAAAAGAAGCCATAACACATTACCGGGTGCTCCGGCGCTTCGGGAACTATACCTATATAGAATGTCATTTGGAGACTGGACGAACACATCAGATCAGGGTGCATATGACTCATATCGGGCATCCCTTAGTCGGAGACCAGGTATATGGACACCGAAAATCTCCATTTGATCTGAACGGGCAGGCTCTTCATGCGAAAACGCTGGGATTCATCCATCCGGTCACAGGAGAAGCGATTCATACGGAGGCCCCCTTGCCGGCATATTTTGATAAATTGCTGTCAGGTTTACATAACAATATTATGTAAACAGATAGTGCTGAAATATATCTGCCTAAACATATAGCGATGTGCTATAATAATTATAAGTCATATAATCCAAAAATAACATATATCAAAAAGGATGGGGGTGCTATTATGAAAACCATAATTACCATTAGCAGACAGTTCGGAGCAGGAGGACATGAGATAGGCGAGCAGGTTGCCAATCATTTCAATATCCGTTTTCTAGATAAAGAGCTGCTTACCAGAGCTGCCAAAGAAAGCGGGTTCTGTGAGGAAATGATTTACACTCATGACGAACGGCCAACCAATTCTTTTCTATACAATCTGGTTATGGATACGTATTCATTTGGCTATAATGCGGCACATTTTGTAGATATGCCGATCAGTCACAAGGTATTCTTGGCCCAATTCGATACAATCAAAAAATTCGCTGATGAAGGTCCCTGCGTCATTATGGGGCGCTGTGCGGATTATGCCCTGAGCGGCAGAAAGAACTGTGTCCATATCTTTATCTATGGCAGCGAGGAAGAAAAAACAAAGTTTGTCTGTGAGAAATATAACGTGGATGCCGTCAAAGCCAAAGAAATGTGTATCAAGACGGACAAACAGCGCCAAAGCTATTATAATTATTATTCTTCTAAAAAATGGGGGCGGGCTGACAGCTATGACCTGTGTATCAACAGCAGCGTTTTAGGGACAGCCGGCACCGTGAGACTGATCGCGCAATATATTGAGGATTTTGAAAATAAATAGACTGCCCAACTATTCGCAAAAGCCGACTTTAACGAATAGTTGGGCTCGGATTGGTGGTGTCTTATCAGGTATGAGCCAACTATTCGTTAAAGTCGAGGGTTTGTGTGTTTGGGGGGGCTTCGCGGGGGGCTTCGCGGTAGTCTTCTTGGCTGTTGTGTTTTGAGACATAATTTTTGTTGGCCGGATTGTGGGGTTTGTTTTTATTTAAACGATTGTGATATTGAAGGCGGAATGTGTCTAGATTTCTTTGGTTACTATTCCGTCTTTTTTTTTGCTGTATATATGAATAGATATATACTATGACTATAAAAATAATGGATATGATGATAATTATGCTCATATTGTATTAGGACCTCCTGTTACTTAAATCTTTTTTGGGTCTTAATTGGTTTTAGTAGTGTTTTTAGTAGTGTTTTTAGTAGTGTTGTTAGTAGTGTTGTTAGTAGAATGGTCTTTGGTTATAGGGTTCGGATTGGCGTCATTGCTGGCCGGGTGGACTGGGGTTTGCTTATTATCACAATTTGTTTTTATGAAATTATTATTTTCTATGGAGCCTACATCTAAATAGTCAATGGTGCTGTCGGGTAAGCCTCGGTTGGAAAGTTTTTTGTTGATATAGCTTTTGACGGCGGTATATAGGACGGCGAAAAAAGGAACGCCGATAATCATGCCCATAACACCAAAGAGGCCGCCGAAAATGGTAATCGAAAAGATTACCCAGAAGCCGCTTAAGCCGGTTGATTCCCCGAGGATCCTAGGGCCTAGGACATTGCCGTCAAACTGTTGCAGTATTAAAATAAAGATTAAAAAATACAAGCACTTTATCGGACTAACCATTAGGATTAAAAAGGCACTGGGAATAGCGCCGACATAAGGGCCGAAGAAAGGGATGACATTTGTAACGCCGACGATGACGCTGATCAGAACTGCATATGGCATCTTTAAAAGGCTGACGCCAATAAAACATAGCAAGCCGATGATGAGCGAGTCAAAAATCTTGCCACCGATAAAACTGCTGAATGTTTTATGGGTGAAGCGGGCATTTTGAATAATGTGGTTGGCTGTCGGCAATTTGAATAAAGCAAAGAGGATTTTTTTGGCCTGACCAGCAAATAGCTCTTTGTTAAAAAGCACATAGCATGAAATAATGAGCCCGATCAAGAAATTCCATAACACCTGTAACAAACTTAATATGCTGAGCGTAACGGATTTGAAAACGGTTTCCAGCTGTGGAAGAATATTCCTGAAAAAACCTTCTAACTCTGCTGTGTATATAGGGAGATTAGTTCTTATAAAATCTATGATATCTGGATTATCTGCCAGAAAACTATTTATCCAATCTGTTGCATCCCTTACAAAAAGAGGCAACTGGACGGTAATATTACGGATGCTGCTGATCAGTTCGGGAATAATCAGAGCAAAGAAACTATATATTGCCAAAAGAACAACTAATAAAGTCAGAAAAACAGTAAATCCCCTTGCTATTTTTTGTACTTTTACAGTAGTGTTTATTTTCCATTTGCGCAGACAAGGGAAAATCACTTGGCTTTCTAGTTTGTTGACTATCGGGGTCAATAGATAAGCAAATATAAAACCATATGTAACCGGCATAAATATTTGAAAAACTGACTTAAGCCCTGAACTAAACTGGGCTCCGTTAAATAAAAGATAATAGAAACTGATGCCTAAGATAATAACAAGCAGTGCTGTGATTCCTTTGGAAACATCTCTTTTATTGGGTCGAAATTTCATAATCTAACTCCTTCAACGTACTCTCCTATTAATAATACTGTAAAACCATAGTGATTACAAGTAAATGATCTCATTGTGAGCGTAAAAAGGTGATTATTTAAAATATGGCGAATAGTACAAGACTTTTAGGCTTATTTTTGATATAATTAAGGACGGAAATTCAATTGAAGTAAGCAACGGAGTGTATAAGCAGATGAAATTACAGCAGGTTATGAGCCATGTCAGAAAAGCCGTGGACGATTATCATATGATTGAGGCAGGTGATCGGATCGCTGTCGGTATATCCGGCGGCAAGGACAGCCTTACCCTGCTCCATGCCTTGCATGGCCTTAAAAGATACTATCCCAGCCCATTCGAACTTCATGCGGTTACGGTAGATCTGGGCTTTGACAATCTGAATCTGGATAAGATCAAGGAACTGTGTGCATCATTGGCTATACCTTATACTATCATTAATACAGATATTGCCGCTGTTATATTTAATGACCGTCGGGAAAGTAATCCCTGTTCCTTATGTGCCAAGATGCGTAAAGGTGCTTTAAATGAAGCAATAAAGGCCGCGGGCTGCAATAAAGTGGCTTATGCCCATCATAAGGATGACGTTGTGGAAACTATGCTTTTATCTCTGATCTATGAAGGGAGATTTCATACTTTTTCACCGGTTACATATTTGGACAGGATGGACTTAAAAGTGATCCGGCCTTTGATGTATATGGATGAGGCCGATGTGATCGGGTTTGTAAAGTATTATGAGCTGCCGGTAGTGAAAAGTCCCTGTCCGGTAGACGGATACACGAAGCGTGAATATGTAAAAAAACTGTTGAGGAAACTGAGCACCGAAAATCCTGGCGTCAAGGAACGTATGTTTACGGCAATCCGCCGCGGAAAAATGGAAGGATGGCAGAATTATTTTGGAAAACAGTAATTATCATAATAAAAACTACCATGATGAACAGAATAGGGTCAATACCCTAAGAATGAGGGAAGTATTGGATACTCTCCCGCTCTTTTGCAAACAGTTTTTTAGGGGGATACAGGAATATACTTCATCTCGCACTAGGCTTGCCTATGCTTATGATATACGTGTTTTTTTTGAATATATGCACCTGAATAACAGTCATTGTAAAAAAATGGAGATAACAGATTTTCCGTTAAGCATACTGGATTTAATTAAGCGGGAGGACATTGAGGAATATCTTGATTATGTGACATTATATCAAAAGGACGGCAAAGAAATCACGAATGAAGAACGCGGTAAGTCTAGGAAATTGGCGGCATTAAGAAGTTTCTACAATTATTATTTTCGTTCTGAGCTGATTCAGACTAATCCGGCCGCTCTCGTGCCGATGCCCAAACAACACGAAAAAGAAATAGTGCGTCTGGATGTTGACGAAGTGGCAATTCTTCTGGATCAGGTAGAGGCTGGGACTAAATTGACAAAAAATCAGCTGCGATATCATGCCAAGACCAAAGTGCGCGATATTGCCTTGCTGACTCTGTTGCTGGGGACAGGCCTCCGTGTATCGGAATGTGTCGGTCTGGATATCGGGGATATAGATTTTAAGAATAACGCTATCCGGATAAGAAGAAAAGGCGGTTATGAAGCCATCGTTTATTTTGGTGATGAAGTTACTGATGCATTGCATGATTATCTTGAAAAGAGGCTCCATATTATCCCTTTATCCGGACATGAGACCGCACTTTTCCTTTCGATGCAGAACCGGCGGTTATCAGTGCGCGCCGTAGAAAACCTAGTGAAAAAATATGCCCAGACCGTTACTACATTAAAAAAGATAACCCCTCATAGATTAAGAAGCACTTACGGAACCTCTCTGTATCGGGAAACCGGGGATATCTATCTGGTTGCCGACGTACTTGGGCACAAAGATGTAAACACCACCCGTAAGCATTATGCCGCTCTTGAGGATGAACGGCGAAGAAAAGCTGCCAATGTCGTGAAACTTAGAGAAAATCAGTAGCCACCCACAAACTGTTCTGAAAAGTAAGGTATTATCAAATTCTGGCCGGCAATTATGGTATCATCCTTTAAATGATTGATGTGTAATATTTCTTTAATATAAGATATTAAGTCTTCATACTGGCCGGTTTCTAGATTTTTTTCGGCTATTGACCATAAGGTTTCACCTTGCTGGACTTCTATGCTCGTATAGTATTTATACATAGTTACTTTATCATTGGACTGGGCATAAACCATTATGCTGCCTAATGCAACGGTTAGGGAAATAATCAGAATCAAGGCGATAACACCGGTAATAATATTGCGCCTGAGCTGACGCTGTCTCCTCTTTTTATTCATGATCCGTCTCATGTCACTTTTATATAGTGCTATACTATCCATGTGGTCTCCTCTGATACTATGCATTATTTTACTATGCATTATTTTACTATGTATTATTTTACTATGTATTATTTTACTATGTATTATTTTACTATGTATTAGTTTGCGATGTATTGTTTTAATACTTTCTACATTGGGAACTAATGTTCTGTAATGCAATTATACCGAACATACATTCTAATGTCAAGTGTTTTCGAACAAATATTTGGAATATATGTTTGCTTTTTGGAATTACTTGTGCTATGATGGTAAAAACAGAGAAAAATGTGAAAGGAGAACTCATGGGATATAGAAAGATATCTGTCAAACAACAGGAAATTTTAGATTATATAAAGAACCAGATTCTGCTGAAAGGTTATCCTCCTTCCGTGCGTGACATCTGTGAGGCCGTCAACCTGAAGTCTACTTCTTCCGTACACTCCCATCTGGAGACCCTGGAAAAGAACGGTTATATCCGGCGGGATCCGACCAAGCCGCGTGCCATTGAGATATGTGACGACAGTTTTCAGATGATTCGCACGGAGATGATCAGTCTGCCGGTTCTTGGTTATGTTGCAGCCGGTCAGCCGATTCTGGCTGAGGAAAATATTGAAAGCTACTTTCCTGTTCCGGCAGAAGTTGTTCCCTCAGGTGAATCTTTTATACTTAAGGTACGAGGCGATTCTATGATCAATGCCGGTATATTTGACGGTGATCAGGTCTTTGTCAATGCATGTGAATCCGTGAATAACGGGGATATGGCGGTTGCCTTGATCGATGACTCCGCGACGGTTAAAACATTTTATAAAGAAAACGGCCATATCCGCCTACAGCCGGAAAATGACAGCATGGCTCCTATCATCGTTCCGGACTGCCAGATTCTAGGCAAGGTCTTTGGTGTTATAAGATTATTCCATTAAAATGTACATATAAATTATTATCCCCATAATCTCGTGTTTTTTGAGATTATGGGGGATTTATTGATGAAGATGGTTTATTTATCTTTGATTAATAACGAAATTGGTTAGTAGTTCAAGTGTAGCTATTAGAATACATAATCGAAAATGTAACTATTGAAATACATATTCCGGAAAGCGTACCTTTATATATGCTTTGATCTCTTCCACGCATCTTTCAAATCCTAGTTTTGAGCTATTCAGGCATAAGTCATAATTGCGGGCATCAGTCCAATCCCGACCAGTATAGTATTTATAGTATTCTGCCTTGCGGCGGTCTGTTTTAGCGATAAATTTATCAATTTCCTTTAGCGGCATGCTTAGTTTTTTCATTGCTTCGGTGATACAGAAGTCTTCCGGGGCATGTATGAATACGCTAAGTACATGGTCATGATCCCTTAGTATATAGTCGGCGCAACGGCCGATTATTACACAGGACTCCTCTTCGGCCAGTTCCTTGATGATTTTTGCCTGATAGTTGAAAAGATTGTCATTGGAGGTGAAATCATCGCTTTCCGGTGGGATCAGTTCACCGTCATAAACCTTCCGGGCTATTTTGAACAAGCGTGTGCTTTTAAGCTTCTCATCGGCCGTTTCAAAAAGCTGCTCATTAATGCCGCTTTCATCGGAAGCCAGTTTTAGCAGTTCCCGGTCATAATACTTGATACCCAGATCTTTTGCCAGCATTTCGCCGACTGTTCTTCCGCCGCTTCCATATTGTCTGGCAATCGTGATCACTACCTTATCCATAAGCATCCCTCCATTATCATAATTATTCGCCAAGATAAGCTTTCTTGATGGAATCATTGTTATTCGCCAAGATAAGCTTTCTTGATGGAATCATTGTTCAGTAAGTCGCTGGCCTTTCCTTCCAGGGCAATTGTTCCGGTTTCCAGAACATAGGCCCGGTCGGCGATGGAAAGGGCTTTTTTGGCGTTCTGCTCAACCAGTAGTACCGTTGTTCCGCCACTGCTTACTTCTTCAATGATGTTGAATATTTCGTTGACAAAAATCGGCGACAGCCCCATGGAAGGTTCATCCATCAGAAGGATTTTGGGATGGGACATCAGGGCGCGCCCCATGGCCAGCATCTGCTGTTCGCCGCCGCTTAAGGTTCCGGCAATCTGATTTTTACGTTCTTCTAGGCGCGGAAAACGTCGGTAGACAGTTTTTAAGGTTTCATGGACAGCTGCTTTATCTTTACGGGTATAGGCACCCAGAAGCAGGTTCTGCAGCACTGACAGCTGGGCGAACACTCTCCTTCCCTCCGGTACATGGGCCATGCCCATAGCTACGATTTTATGGCTTTTTATTTTAGTAATATCGGTGCCGTTAAAAAAGATGTTTCCGCGTTTGGGCGCCAGCAGACCGGTAACCGTGTGCAGGATGGTGGTTTTGCCGGCACCATTGGCACCGATCAGGGCTATGACTTCCCCTTCCTTAACTTCAAAAGAAATACCTTTAACAGCCTGTATCATGCCATAGTATACGGCCAGATCATTTATTTCCAACATTGCCATGGAAAGCTCTCCTTGTATGATTATCCGCTAAGATAAGCGGGTTGTTACGCTTTTATCAAGTTACATCCGGCTATTCACCAAGATAAGCAGTAATTACCCGGCTGTCATTCAGTACGGCAGAGGTTTCGCCGCTTGTCAGTACCTTGCCGAAGTTCAGAACGGTAAGTTCTTCGCAGATGCCGGCCACCAGTTTCATATCATGTTCGATCAGCAGGATGGTCATATCAAACTCCTTGCGGACAAAGCGTATGGTATCCATCAGTTCTTTGGTTTCGTTCGGGTTCATGCCTGCCGCCGGCTCATCGAGCAGCAGCAGTTTCGGAGCTGTGGCCAGGGCTCTGGCAATCTCCAGCTTGCGCTGCTTTCCATAAGGTAGGTTGGCGGCCAGATAACCGGCTTCCCCATCCAGTTCAAATACCTTTAAAAGCTCATAAGCTTGTTCATTCATGGCTTTCTCTGTCTTTCTATATCGAGGCAGTCGTAAAACCCCTTCTAACGTGGAATAGTGAAAACGGTTATGCAAGCCGGCCTTGACATTATCCAGTACGGTCAGGTTTTTAAAAAGCCGGATGTTCTGAAAAGTCCTGGCAACCCCTTCTTTATTGATATCAATGGTTTTAAGGTTAGTGATATTCTTGCCTTCCAGAAAGATGAGGCCTTCGTTCGGTTTATATACACCCGTAAGCAGGTTAAAGACGGTTGTTTTGCCGGCGCCGTTCGGTCCGATCAGCCCATAGAGCTGTCCCTTCTCAATGGAAACAGAAAAATCCTCCACTGCCCGCAGCCCGCCGAAAGAAATACTCAGATTGGTTACTTCCAATAAAGCCATATTACCGCACCTCCTTCTTAGACGACGTCTTGTCGAGCTTTAACAGGTTTTTCAGCGAATGTTGCTCCCGCCATGCGATTAGCTGCGGATTCCAGCGGAACAGCATCATGATAATCAGTACGACGGCATAGATCAGCATCCGCTGATCTTTCAGGAAACGCAGTACTTCCGGAAGCAGGGTCAGGATTACCGCCGCGATGATTGAGCCGCGGATGTTGCCGATGCCGCCCAGCACGACAAATACTAGGATCATGATCGACATATTATAACCAAAATTATCCGTGGTCGCAATTAAACTGTTCAGGTTGTGCGAGTACAATACACCGGCTATCCCGGCCAAGGCCGCCGATATGGAAAAAGCCATGAGTTTATATTTGGTGATATTGATCCCGATTGATTCCGCCGCAATCAGATTGTCGCGGATTGCCATGATGGCCCGGCCGTCGCGGGACTTTACTAAATTCATAATAATAAACAGGGTAATTAAGATCAGGACGGTTCCCACGGTAAAGGTAGCGTCGCGAGGTGTGCCGATGATGCCCTGTGCTCCCTGGATGATCAACGTCCCGCCCTCTTCCAGGTTTAAGGACAGGGAATCCTTCAGGGAAATATGTAAGCCGTTGCCGTCCAAGCCGATGTAGAGCGCGTTAATGACATTTTTAATAATTTCTCCGAAAGCCAAGGTCACAATGGCCAGATAATCCCCACGAAGGCGCAAGACCGGCATGCCGATCAGGAAACCGAAAAAGCCGGCGATAACAGCGCCGATCAAGATAGCTAAGAAGAAGCGGAGCGGGCTAAACGTAATGATGTTTTCCATACACTTAGAAAAAAATGCGCCGGAGAAGGCGCCCAGGCACATAAAGCCGGCATGCCCAAGGCTCAGTTCGCCCAAAATACCTACCGTAAGATTCAGGGACACAGCTAGAATAACATAAACACAGAGCGGAACTAAAAGTCCTTGCATCAGATAAGACATCTGGCCGGATGATATTAATATCTGTACTATCACATAGGCAAGCAGTATCATGCCGTAGGTGATCAGATTCTCTTTCCATATTTTAAATTTACCAAAAATCATGTTCACAGTCATGCCTCCTACATTACACTTTTTCTTGAAGTTTGCGCCCTAAAAGGCCGGTTGGCTTAACTAACAGTACGATGATTAAGACTAAAAATACGATGACATCCGCCATCTGTGAGGAAATATATGCTTTGCCAAGAATTTCAATGACCCCGAGCAAAAGGCCGCCGATCAGGGCTCCGGGGATCGATCCGATACCGCCGAAGACTGCCGCCACAAAGGCCTTAATACCCGGCATGGAACCGGTATACGGTGTCAGCGACGGATATGCCGAACAAAGCAGTATGCCGGCAATCGCCGCTAGGCCGGATCCAATGGCAAAAGTCAGGCTGATCGTACCGTTTACGTTGATTCCCATTAACTGGGCGGCTCCTTTATCTTCCGAGACGGCCAACATGGCCTGGCCAGGCTTTGTTTTCCGGATAAAAAGGGTAAGACCGGTCATAATGATCAGACAGCACAGCACGGTCACGATCGCTTCCCCGGAAATAATGATCTTCCCTCCGGCTAACCTCAGCGCTCCGACCGGCACCATGGATGTAAACGATTTGGTATTGGCACCGAAGATCAGCAAGGCCATATTCTGGAGGAAATAACTCATGCCGATGGCGGTAATCAGAACCGCCAAGGAGGAGGCCGCCTTCCTTAACGGACGGTATGCAATAAATTCAATGGTCACTCCCATGACAGTGCAGAGGACGACGGAAAACAAGATCGCCAGTACCGGCGGGAAACCTTGCATGCTGACGCCCCAAAATACGGTAAAGCTTCCTACCATGATAACATCTCCATGGGCAAAATTAAGCATTTTAGCGATGCCGTATACCATGGTATAGCCAAGGGCAATAATGGCGTAAACACTTCCGAGGCTGATACCGCTAATAAAATAATTAAGAAAACTCATCATGACAGTAATCTCCATTGCTGTACGCTTAGTTTAATTGACAATTTCCTACTATTGATAAAACCATAAAAATATTTGATATGGAAATCAATGATTTAGTATAACAGTTTAATGATGAAAAGGCAATATTCTTGACTTAAATAATAGGAAGAATAATAGGAAGAACATGAAGACAAGGGTTCTGTTCACAGGTAGTATTCCGTCATACAGCTAGGGTCTGAACAGTAATCGACAAGGTCATTTATATTACAAAATGACCTTGTCGATAGATAGTAATTCGGTAATGCTTTTATTTCTAGCTATTATTGAATCAGCTGATATACGCCACTTACGATCGTCATTGCTTTAGGCTCTTTATCAACTTCACCGGTAGCTTCCCATGTCATCCCGACACCAGTGAGTCCGTCTAAAGATATTTCTGTCATCGCCGTTTTCAAGGCCTCACAAATTTCTGAAGCACTCATATCGGCTGTAACGCCACTGTGTTCCGCAGCCGCTTTAATGATGTAGATGGCATCATAAGCATCGGCAGCAAACTGATTGGGCGTTTCATTATGTCTTGCCTGATATTCCGTTACAAAGGCCTGTGTTTTTTCGTCTTGGGCATCGGCAGCAAATGGTGTCAGGAGAACAACGCCTTCAGCCAGAGAGGTGTCGAAATTCTCTACATTTAAAATGCCGTCAAGTCCGTCACAGCCGAAGAATACCGGTGCATATTCCATGCCAGCTGCCTGGGTAAGGATGAGTGATGCCTCTGTATAGTATATTGGCAAAAATACCAGATTGGCGCCGGCATCTTTGGCGATCTGAAGCTGCACGGAAAAATCGGTTTTGTTATCAGCAGTGAATGCTCCTGTCGCTACTATTTCAAAGCTTGACTGATTGGCTGCTTCTTCAGCAAATTTTTCATAGATTCCACTTGAATATACATCGGAACTGTCATAAATAACAGCTACTTTATCGACCTGATTACCCTCAGCTGTGGTGAGGCCGCTTTCTCCGATATACTGTGCCGCTCCGATTCCTTGGTTCGGATCGGTAAAGCATACTTGGAACACATTATCATTGTTTTCAATACAGCTTGTTGATGAGCCGGAAGGAGTTAACTGAAACATATTATCCATCTTGGTCATGTTGGCTACTTCCACACAGGCTCCGCTGGTTACCGTTCCCATCAGAATGTTCATTCCCCAATCCTTCAAGGAGTTATAAGCATTGACTGCCTTTTCAGGATCCAATTCATCGTCCTGCATGTTAAAGCTGATCGGTATGCCGTTGATACCGCCGGCGGCATTGATTTCATCCACAGCAATCTGGGCACCGTTCTGAACACCTACGCCATATACCGCTGCACCGCCGGTCAGAGGGCCGATGCCACCGATCATGAACTGCAGCTGATCATCCGTGCTTCCCGCATCCGTTCCGGCATCACCTGCGCAGCCGGTAACCGCAACCATTGAAATCATAGCGATCAATGATAGCGCAAATAACTTGTTTAACATTTTTTTCATAATTTCTCCTCCATTATTCTGTTGCAATAAATTTCATTAATTGATATTACACGATAACCCTGTTTTTGTCAATGTTTCTTTCGCTTTTCATACCATGTTCAATACCATGTTCAATACCATATAAATACCATGTTCAATAACAATGCAATATCCAGTAAATTTTGATAAATATGGCTGGATAAAAAATATTGGATAGGTAAGAATAAACCGAAAGCATTTTTTGTGTTTTCATGAGCTTTTGAACGGAATGGAGGTATTATCATGAATAACAGAGCTTTGGACTGCATCGCCTTGACGATTGCCATAATAGGTGCATTAAACTGGGGTTTAATCGGTAT
>QMCD01000370.1_pt2 | contig 52906 bp, 32 predicted proteins | sample 1821841 | NCBI WGS metagenome assembly QMCD01 (sample SAMN01991225, study PRJNA193472) | Termite gut metagenome, whole genome shotgun sequencing project. | isolation source: worker | host: Macrotermes natalensis
ACGTTCACGGGCGTACTGCTCTTTGGGAAATCGGTGTCGAGATGTGTGAACCTTGCTTTTTCACGCGTACCGCCGTTGTAGAGTGCTGCGATGTTCGGATAGCCGGCATCGGCGAGCAAAAGGTCTTGCAGGGAATCGCTGTTCAGGTCGATGATGCGTAGCGTTGAACCGGTGTGTTTTCGGGCAGACGCAAGGTTGTCGGGGGGTGTCTCGACTGCGCGAACTACGTTCGCTTCGCTCGACATGACGGGCTTTTGCAAAGAGGGGGAGAGATAAGTAGGCTCATCGCAAACATTCAACGAAATGCTGTTTGTTTCGGTGTTTTCTTCAAAACAGCCCCATTGCGCATCTTCGAGGATAAAATCAAGGCTATCGCTGTTTTTACTATGGTTTCGGTAGTAATAAAGTCCGTTTCCTCTTTGAGGAATGTCGAAGTTCAGCAGGTCGATGTTTCCATCTCCGTCCACATCCACGAAAGTGGGAAAATCGGCTACATTGCTGTAAATATCGACGTAATCGGAGTAGATTTTTGCTTTCAATTTAGGCGTATGCAGGTCGAATTTCAGCGTTCCGTTACGGCTTGTATTTTGATAGAGTGAAATCGCTGAAGGAGGTGTAAACACGAACAAATCGGGCAGTTGGTCTGTATTGAAATCCACCAATGCGAACCACGTTGAAAATTTCGGAAAGCAGGATGCGTATTGCGGTTCGTAGCGATAATCGTTTTGTCCGTTTGCAGCCGTACTCATATTCACGAAAGGGAGCATTTTTTCAGCGTGTTGGTCATAAACAACAAAGTCGTTTTTTCCATCGAAATTCAGGTCTATTTCTCCAAAAATACAGTTGTTGAGTCCTCCTATCCACGGCTGTTTCAGAGGTATTCCGGAGGTGTCCCGAACGGTGGGCGGGGAGAGGATTGTGAAATGTAGTACTATTGTTAGAAGAAAATGCATTTGTTATTGGTGGGGGTTGAGGGATTATTCATTTTCCAACAATTGTGACAGCTCTTCTTCCACCTCCTCGATAGATGGCAATGTCGATTTTAACTCTTCCGGAACAGCATTGCTTAATTGATAATCACTCACACCTAACGGCTGATTATAGCCGTCTAACGTATATTTTGCAACAACTTCATTCTTTCCCCGACAGAGCAACAAGTCAATGGTTTTATTGTCTTGTTCGCCTCTCATCAAATCATCTACCACATTCACATAAAAATTCAACTGACCAATATGCTCCGGTTTAAATGGTGTTGCCTTTAATTCTACCACAACGTAAGCACGAAGTTTAATGTTGTATAAAATCAAATCAGCATAAAAATCGCTATTCCCAATTTGAAAATGTTTTTGACGTGCTACAAAGGCAAAGCCGTTTCCCATCTCCAAAAGATATTTGGTTACATGAGTTACTAATTGTTCTTCTATATCTCGTTCATCAGCACGTTTTTTTGCATTTGCAAGGTCGAAAATATAGGGGTCTTTCAAAAGGTAATTCGCTAAATCGCTTTGTGGCTGTGGCAAAATAGCTGTAAAATTATTGATTTTTTGATTTGCAATTTGCCGTTTGAACAAATCGGTTTCTATCTGCATACTGAGGATATTGCTACTCCAACCGTATTCTAAAGTTTCTTTCATGTACCAATATCGCTTTCCCAACGAAAGTTTTTTGTCCATCAATTCCAGATGACTTGCCCAATTGATTTTTGCGACAGGAGAATTTGAAAATATTTGCTCAATTTGAACAACCGGTTGTTGCACAATTTCAGACAACGTTTTTGATACATTTTGAAATTGGGAAACAGGTTGCCGCGCAATTTCAATTTCCTGCAAATCAGATGATTGCATTTGGGCAGGAAGCTCCTGCCCAATTTCGGTTTGTTCCCTATCAATCTCTTTCCGAACAATCTCATCTATTCCAACCTCATATTTGTTCAATGATTCTGTGATCGACAAAACATTCTCCACAGATGAAGGAACACGTAGTTTTTCATCTGCAACAAGCATTTGTTTCAATGTGTCCAATGGGTAGAGTTTCGCAAACTGACACATATATTTCAAATTTCTTGGCGAATAGCCTTTTTTCTCCGGATATTTATCCCGAATGGCTTTGGAAATTTTATCAACAACTTTTCCGCCCCAACCCAATTTCTTTTGAGCAAATAAAATGAAATGTCCGAGTTTCCAATAATGCAACAGCATCTGCACATTGGCAACCGAAATCAATCGAACTTGTGCTTGTTCTATTTCCGAACCTACGGCATCAATAAAATTAACAAAATCTTTTCTTTGAATATCGTTTTCTATTTTATTCATAGTCTTCCCCATTCGCCTTGCGTATGCAATACACCCCTACAAATCATTAACCATCAATTCCGCAAAAGAGCCCTCAGTTTCATACATTCTCAATTTGACCAAACGCACGTTGTTCGGGAGATGCGGAGTTATGCGACTTGCGAAATCAAGCAAAAGGTTTTCGTTGGTAGGTTGATAGTCCACCCATACGATATTCCCAAAGAGTTCGGGCGTTTCGGACGTTTCAACGTTCGCATGTTCTCTTTTGTTTCCCCGTGAGGCTACATTCAACACCAAAGCGTGGTCGAAAACATCCAAAACTTGCTGTTGAACAATACGTTTCAAATCGCCGAAATCCATAATCATTCCGTGTTTGGGATGCTCTTTGTCTGTGATAACGGGACCTGTAACGGTTACTTCCAAACGATAGGAATGTCCGTGGATATTGGCGCAAGCCCCGTCGTAGCGATGAAGAGCGTGTGCCATTTCGTAGTGGAAGATTTTTGTTATTGTTAACACTATCTTTATTTACTATTTTGTTATTTACTATTTACTATTGAATCGTTCTCTTTATCCATTCATTTCTACAGCTCATTGGGGACTTATAATCGTTTCAAAATCAAGGCGTGCGATTGAGATAAAAGCGCAGTTTACTTTAGTAAATGAGCATTTTATCGATTGAGCACAACGAAGAGTTTGGAAGGATTAGAGTGCCCTATTTGTATTCTTTTACAGAAATCAACGGGATATTATTATAAAACGTTTGCAGCAAAACAAACATCTCTTTTCGGGCTTTTTGGAAGGTTTCGCAATAAACGGCTTCGTTTTTTTCTCCGATGGAGTTGTTCATTACCAAATAGCGTTTTTCCTTTGCATCATATTGAAATACAAAATAATACGTAGGTTCGTGTTGAATCACGTAGGATTTCTCCGGAAGTAAGATATTCAAAAACAAGAGCAAGGCTTTATTGATGTCGGGCTCTGAAACCGGTGGTTTGGATGAAGTGATTTTGAATACGTTCTCAAAGTTTGAGTACGAGAAATTGCCTACCGGTTTGTTGTAGTTCGAGGTTTCGACGATGGTCAAATCCAAGAAAGAGCTTTGTGCGAAAGCTGCAAAGGAGGCTATTGAAGCGAGTGTGAGGGTTAATAGGATGCGTTTCATATTTGTTTTGTATTTGGTTATTTAACTTCGTTTACTTCTGAATCTTCTCTGTTGTTGTTTTGCTCCGACAGCGACTTAAACCAGCGTTGCACATATAGCGTTTCCACTCCAAAGAGAACGGAATAGTAGATTAGGAAATCCACCAGAAATGAGAACGCAAGGGTCTTGTCAGTTGCTGAAAATGTGTATATTGCCAATAGTACTAAGAAAACAAACAACTTGACCATTTTTGCGAAATGGTAGCGTTTGAGGATGCTTTGCGGACCGTCTTTTTCGAACTTATACACGTAGGCAAGGGCGACCCACTGCACGCCTGTAACGCCAAGCAAGATGAAAAACCAAAACGGATGAACATAATTATCCCATCTGTAATCTCCATATTGAGATAACATTGCCAATATGATTGCGGTTACAGCAAGCCATATCCCGTAGGTCTTCAAAGAATAGGTTATTTTTTTCATCGTCTTAATTTTTTTCCTGTTTATCAAACGGAATTTCTTCTTTGTGCAGATTCATTTTGCAGTGTCCGTGGAACAAAGCTCCGGCTTCTATGGAGATTTTGTCTGTTTTCACATCTCCCACCACACGTGCGCTCGACTTGATTGCCAACAACTGCTCAACTTCTATTGTTGCCTTGATTTTTCCTTCCAATTCAGCGTTTTGACAAACAATTGTTCCGGAAACACTTCCGTTCTGACCAACAATCAATCTGCCTTTGGATACAATACCTCCTTCGAAATCCCCGTCAATACGGATATTTCCGGCTGTTTGCAGTTCGCCCTTGATCGTTGTTCCCAAACTGATGATGTTATAGGAATTGAAGTTTTCATTTTCTTTTGCCATAATTCTTTTTTTTGGAGGGCGAACATATATGTTCGCCCTTACATTGTGATTATTTATTCAAAGAAGCGCGGAGATATCTCCGATGTTTCTTCTTCTCGGATGAGTATGCGATAATTTAGATAGATTTCGTGTGAACCGTAAACCTTTGCGTTTTTGAATGTTTTGCCCAATCGGATGTCGTAGGAATAGCCCACACGGAGGTTTCCGAAACTTAATCCTGCGAGTGCAACGATGCCATCATCACTGCGATAATGCGCTCCTATCCAGACCTTTTCAGCGAAGACAAAAGTTCCTCCCGCTTCAAATTGATAGCGCATCGTTTCCATCATCCCAACAGAATCGCTTTTTTCTCCTGAAAAAACGCTTGTGAATTGCGCTCTGGGGATGAATTGATGTTGTCCGATGTTGATGATATACTCTCCAAAAGCGTAGGCTTGCAAGGGCATATTGAACCAACTGCTGTTTTTGCTGAATGGGCGTGTAACATGTGTTGCTGAAACGCCAAGCGTGAGTTTCGGAGCAACATACGAAATCCCCAAATCTATATTCTCACGGAATTTTAGCTGTCCTTCGTTCGCCATTGTGATAATGTCCGGATCGGTTTCCGGATCTCCGAAAATAATGTCTCCACCGTATTTCCGGCTCATCAAGCCTGCACTAACTCCAAGAGCAATGTGCTTGTCTTCTGCGAGTTGCAGGTGATAAGCGTAAGCGAACTTCATACTGAAAACCTTATTCGTTCCGATTTTATCGTTCACAACCGACAAACCGAACCCCGAACGATAATCCTTCACATATCCTTGAACGTTGAACGCCTGCGTTGCCGGAGAGCCCTCAAAACCTGCCCATTGCTTGCGAATAAACAGATGGGCATTGATATAGTTCGACGTTCCAATAGCAGCGGGATTGGAATTGATTTTCGAGAACTGTTGTTGGCTCAAAACAATATCCTGTTGCCCTTGAGCAAACAAACAGAATGCCAAGGAAATGATAATGATATAACAACGTGTTCTTTTCACAGTTTTTTATTTTCGTGCTTGTCGTTTAAGAATCGCTTGAGCCTCGCTAACGGTAATACGTTGTCCGTCCATAAAGACAACGATATACGCTTCTTTGTCGGCATCGAGGATGCGTTGATTGAGTTTGCGTGCCTGTTCAAGGTTATTGAAGTCGCCGAGCGTGAATTTATACAGTCCGTCGCGGTCTTGATAGTAGTTCAGTTTCATATCCGGAACGGCATCCAAATAGTCTTTGAAGAGATAGAGCGGATATTCCGGAGCTGCACGGAAGGCACCCAACTGCACTCTGAACCACAGTCCTTTTCGTGCGAGCGGATTGCTTTCTGTTGCTTCGTAATCTGTTTGACCTTTCAGCTGATTGGTTGCGTTCGGATCGTAAAGACGAATGGTCGTTCTACGGTTCAGTGCGTGTTCATCGTCATTTGTAGCGTTCTTGATAAGCGGGTCTGACTTTCCTACGGCTTTCGTAATCAAGCGTCCCATATCCAAACCTTTCTTGCGGATATACTCCGTAACCGCAGCCAAACGGCGTTCGGTAAGAGCAACGTTGTAGTCTTGCGTTCCGCGTTCATCGGCGTGAGCTGTTACTTCAAACTTCAAGTGCGGGTTTTTGATGGCGATGATGATCATACGGTCGAGTTCTCGGTGTCCATCACGGATGATGTCCGATTTGTCGAAGTCGTAGTAGATGTTGTTCACGTAGGTTTCGTCGCCCAACTCATTGAGTTTAGGCAAACATTCATACACCACGTAATCCTTTGTTGTAGCGGTTTTCACGAGGTCTGACATTTGCACGTTGTCGGGCAAATTCGCTGCAAGTTCCGTAACGGCACTTGCCACATTGATGTGGTATTTCGTGTTCGGAGCCAAATCCATATAGGTTGTATTTCCCGCTTGGTCGGTGAGTTTCAACACTTTTTTATCATCTCCACTTTGGACATACAACTCTTTTGAAAGCTCGTGCCGTTGTGCCTCTTTATCACAATCCTTACAAGGCACATTTTTGGGCAATATCGCCATATTCGCACGACGGTTCGGGTCGTTGATACGTTCACGATAGGTTTCTGTTGTGCGCAAATCCACAACTTCTTCGTCTTTCTTCGTGCGGTTCAAACAGTCGGTGATTTCTTCCGGTGTCATACCCGGTTGCATACAGTCGGAGAGGTCTTGCACGGTAGATTCTTTCACTGCGAGTTTGTTGTTAAACACCGGAGCGGTTGTATCTTCTTCCTCAACAACAACAGGAGGTTCTTCTTCCAAAAATTCAGCTCCCCAAGCAATGTCATCGTCAAATGCTTCTTCGGGTGTTGCGGAATCCACGCCTTTGATGTGGAATAGCAACGGTGTTTGCGGAAAATCTTCCAAACCTCTTTGCGATCCGGTCATAAAATTCACTTCGGCGCGAATAGTAAAGTCGCTCGTGCTGACGATATTTGCACGTTGAATATAGACTGCACTATCGGTATAATACGTTACTGCTCCGATTATGGAGGACATCGTATCTAATCCAAACGGAGCACTTGCAATGCTTGCGATTGTTTTAGGCGTTTCTTGTGGACGTATATTTCCTTCTTTGTTGTAGTTTTCCGCATCGGGGAAGAATGCAAACGTTACAGGGCGCAAACCTTCCTCAACAATTTGTTCGGAGAACATCAATGCGTTCGGATTGATTTCCGCTTTTGCGATAAGTTCCGCAACCGTTCCGTCTTCCGATTGAACCACCGAAGTGTACCAAATCACAGCCGGTTCGCGAGGCACTTCTCCCTCAATCGGGAAGAGCATATCTACATTCGGATAGAGGCTGAAATCACTGTCTTTCCCGATCATATAGTCGGTTTGTGCAGGAATTTGGAATCCTGCAGGATTGTTGATTTTAATTTTCTGACGATAGGTAATCGTGTCCATATAGTAGGACAACGGAACATCCTGTGTGATGCTGTCGATCGTGAATGGAACCACTCTCCGCAAGGGGATTTTATCGGCAACGATGCCTTCGATAAGGTCGTAATTTTCGGGAGCCTCTTGGAATCTAAACATAATCGGAGCGAAAGGCAGTTCCTGAGTTTTTTCGGATGCCATTTCGTAGGATGTTTTGATTACGGCTTTTGCTACAAGAGTAGCGTGTTCCTTGTCTTCTTCGGTGCGTTCCACATCGGGGAACCATTGCACAAGTGGCATAGTATCCGCAGGAGCGGGAGCTGCTTCAACAGGCATCGGCGGATTTGCACCTTTCACTTGAACTATAAAAGGAACAGAATCAAATACAAACAAAGAATCCGGACGATCTGCCACATAGCTTACAAAACCGGTTACAGCGAAGTCGCTCACGGAATCCGCCGTGAATGGCACGTTGTAGAACGACGAACTTGTATGGTATTGCCTGTAACACGTGTCGTAGCCCACAATGCTGTCGGGCACAAGCGTGTCCATTCGTGCCACCAAAATAGTGTCCACGAAAGGCGTTTCAACCGATTGAGCCTCCCCTATTTGTGTATAATAAGGAGATTCGTTGAGGGTGATAATCATACGTCCGCAAGGGCTTTCCGGAGCGTGCAGTTTAACGAGTGTGTCGAGGCTTGCGAGAGCAACGAGGTCCATCGTGTCGTCTTGAGCGTTTTCTGCGAAGAAAGTCCATTCGGCAGGTGTTGGAGCAAACTCGATTTTAGCACTTGTGTCGGGAACCATAGCGATGGTAATCCTGCGCACATCACGCATAGGGATAATATCCAAAGCATCGTTCAAGTTTTCGATGTTATGTTCTTGACTGTAATAGCCTTCTTTGGCAAAACCCATATTGTAGTTTTTCGACTCTTTGGAGCGTGCATAGCGTGCGCGACCGATGCTGTCGGTGGCAAACGTAACGCAGGTGTCGGCATCTCCACAAATAGAGATGGTTGTGCTTGCCAGCTGTTCGCCTGTTTTTGCATCTGTAACGTCGAACTGCAAATCGAGGATAGTTGCGGTTTTCGGGAAAGAGAAGACCTCATCCGAGTGCCCGAGTCCTTGATAGCGGCTACTGCTGAAGAAGATACGTTCCAATTCCGGAGAAATCACCAAGGTATAATCATCGAAAGAACTGTTGATCGGCGGTGCGATATGAATGCGTTCGATGAAGTTATATTGACTGTCGGCAATCGCCACATAGAGGTCTAATCCGCCGTATCCCACGTGTCCGTTGGAAGAGAATGCGATAGCGTGATTGTTGATCCATATCGGGAACACCTCATCTCCCACGGTATTCACGGCTTTTCCGAGATTTACGGGTGCTGTCCAATCGGCATTGTTGATCACTACCGGCGGTGTTTTGCTTGCATTTCTTGAGCGTGTGCCCGGACGTGGGGGTGCTGCCTGATTTTTTTCGGTTTGTTGGGTTGCAGCCTTACTTGCACGGCTCGATTGCGCCACACGTTGGTTGTTGCTACGTCCCGATCGACGACGAGGAGTTTCCACAACAGCTTCTTTATCAACTTTCGAGGTCATCCAAAGGTCTGTTCCACCCTCCCCTCCTTCAGCTTTCGTAGTAAATATCAAACGTTTGCCGTCGGGAGAAATCGCAGGATGTCCAACAACAACATTTTCCGGAGCAGCAACGCCGTTCATCACGAATTTTTGAGGAATCGTCCATTCTCCGTTTTCGTCCAAAGTGGTGGTATAAATACCGCAGTTGCCTTGGTTGCAACGTTGGAAATAGCCCATTTTATTTTCCGGATCGTAGGTGAACACTCCATCGTTCACAGTTGCGTGCCAAATGTTTGAACTCAACGGAATCGGTCGTTCCCAAAGCATGGTATCGGGTGCAAGTTGAGCAGAATAGATATGCGAAAAGCCTTCTCCTGTGCGGTAGTCCGTTGTTGCCGGAACGGTGCGTTGAGCCGAGCTGAAGATAAGTTTTCCGTTGGCGATAATCATTCCATATTCCGAGAAAGCCGTAGAGATGCGTTCTTGCGTAAGGATTTGTTCATCATCGAGAATGTTGATCGTGTCGGAGTATTCTTTTCCCAAACGTGCGGATGCCAATCGGTTTTTGTAGTTCACGTTATTCGAGTCTATTTTCAAGAGCATAACGTATATGTTTTCAGCCATATCATAGCGAGCTGTTCGGAGCAAGACGTCGGCATAGTCTGCAAGAAATTCGTTGTTTCTGTTTCCGTCTGTCCATTCTCTGTCGAAGAACACAACGGCTTCCACCGGATGGTTGAGTTTGCGTTGAGTTTGTCCGAGTTTCACACGGAGTTGTTTGCGCACCGGACCTTCGGGAGCACGGTTATAGGCACGGTCATAGTAGCCCAAAGCCTTGAAATAGCGCTCATCCTTGTAGGCTTTGTCTGCCTCGTAAATCCATTTGTTCACACGTCCTCGACGAGAAACTTTTTTGCGGTCTTTCTCTGTGCTCACTTCTTGTTTCTCCGTTGATTGTGCGGTAGGGGTTTGCGCCTTAGGTGCTTGCGCATTGGCGGTTTGAGCATTTGCCGAGTTGCCTCGACGTTGTGCATATATTCCCTCTCCACACGAAAGAGCAAATAACAGTAGGATAATTATCGTTTTCTTCATAGTTAAAATACGGTTACTACACCGGTTTTTATACTTAATTTATTTTTGTCTGATTTACTGCGCATTTTAAGGATATAGAAGTAGTCGCCCGCCTCTACAAAACGGTTGTTACTCCTATCTGTTCCATTCCAACCTTTTTTGTCGGTTGATTCATAAACGACTACTCCCCAACGGTTGAGGATTTTCAATTCGTCCACTGTCGGCATAAAGACATCGTTTATTCCATCTCCGTTTCTTGGGGAGAATCCTCCCGGAATGGGTCCGAAATCGTCTTTATCTCCCGTAACCTCTATCACTTTAACAAACACGCTTGTTTCGCTGTAACAACCCGGAATAGCAGGGTCTTCCACATAGAAATAGAATGTTTGCGGGCGGAAAATCAAGCCCGATACGGATACTGCCTCGTCTTCTCCGAGAACGTAGCCCGCCATATCCTCTGCAAAAGCAGTCGGGTATTCAGGATAAATCGCTGTTATATCCTCTTGATCTTCTTGATACCATTCATAGATATAGGTGTATGCCGAATCACGTCCGTTTCCTTCCACTTCTCCGAAGAAACGCAGGCGATCGCCCAATTTCACAGGCTTATCAAACTCGTGAAGAACAGCTCTGTCTTCCAAAACTTTATCCACAACTTGAACCGTTTGCATATAAGCAATTTTCGCTTCAATAGGAGCAACTACTTGCACACAGAGGTCGAACGTATCATACACAGCCATAAGGTCTTCGGGTCGCCGACCCGGACCTCCATACATCGAATCCACACCCACAATACGGTAGCATTGCAAACTATCACGCCCTACGTGCGTTTCGTCATACGCATTTTGATCTTTGGTTAATTCTGTGTATTCCCCGCTGATCGGGTCTTTCATATACCAAGTTTGTGAATAGTAATTCGGTTCTCCTCCGCTCGACATTGAGGAAAGTGAAAAACTTGATCCTTCGCAAACCGTGTCGGAAGAAACGTCTGCTGTGATGGAGTAGGAGTTGGAAACAGTGAGATAAACCGTATCTCGTGCCGAACATTGATAAGGCAAAGTGGTATCTTTTTCCACAATACGCAGATAAAATTCTTCTTTGCCCAAATATGCCCATATCAGCACTGCGGTATCCGCTGCGCCTATATCAAAGCGATAGTCCGGCATCCATTCATAATCGAAAGAATCTCGAATATCGCCAAGATCCTCACCTTCAATCCACAAACTATCCGGATGAACGTAAAGTTCCACATTATCTCCATAGCCCAATTCGTATTCGGAAGCAGAGGCAGATACGTGTATCTGCACCGATCCAATGTCGTAGGTTGCAACCGTGTCGGTATTTCCGCAGTATTCCGCATACACGCCAATCTGAACGGAATCCCTTCCGGGGATAAACATCAACATCGCACGCTTGTTATCCACATCTAAGGAATCCGTACGCACGATTTGCCAATCGGCATCCGCTAATTCCAATGGATCAAGCGGGTCTTCCGATGGAAGAAGTTTGTTTTGATTCTTGATTGTCCAATGGTACACAGGTTTAATATCAATATGATTATCAGGAACTTCAATCCATCCTACAATCGTATCTCCGAAACAATTCCGGATAAGCATCGGATTTATGAACATTGCCATTGATGTTGAGGAAGCCGCAAAATTATCCGGCTTATCTATCGGGAACACAGAAATCGTGTCTTCTCTCCAACCGCAAGCGTTGAACGCCGTTGCAACAAGTTGGAAGTCAGTATTTCCCACATTTTCAAAGTGTATGGAGTCGTTGATGGCATATCCGGCAGTCAGTGTATCAACCGTTTCCTCAAAGCCCGGTGCTATTCCCAAAAGTTGCCACGCGATGGAGTCTGTCCAGCGTTTGTCGTCCGTAACGAGATAGCCCAATTCGGAGACATCGCAAGGATACAAGTTTTCTTTCTTCGGGGCTTTCGGTTGATTGTGGATATTCACGATTGCCACGGAATTTTCGTTAAAATGTGAGAATCCGCAATATCCTTCAATTTTAAAGCGTGCATAAACCTTACACGTGTCGGCAGGAACGGTAAACGTAACGGCAGTATCTCCAAGGGTGTCTATTGCACCCGGATAGTTCCAACGGATTTCGGTGATAGTATATCCTTTTCCGGTGGTATCAATCTTCACGGTCAGCGTGGAGTCTTGACAAACCGTATCTGCCCACATATATGTATAATCTGCATACGGTATGAGGTCTGTAAACTCCGGTGTGGACTCAATGCGCACGGGGAAGAGCACCGGAACGTTTGATGTTCCGCAGCCTCCGCTGGCATAAACGCGGATTGTGTCCACGCGCGACACAGCTCCTGTGAACACCGGAGCCGTAAGCAATGCGGTATCTAAGCGTATGGAATCCCACACGGTATCTAATTTCCATATTTCAGTATCTCCCAAAAGATTTGAGGGATGATGCCAATTGAAAGCCACGTTGAAGGCTGCACCACCTGTTTCTGTTGCGTAGAGGCGCACTTCATCGCCCATACACGCGACTGTGTCGCCCTCAACCTTGAATTGGATAGCAGGTGTGGTGTCGGCTACGAATATGAATGTTGTGTCTTTGCCGGTTAATCCGGAGCAAACCGTGTGATTGATATCCCATAATATCAAAGAGAACGTATCACCCGTTTGGAAATCAATGGTTAAAGATGTTCCGTCAATAAAAAAGTTCGTAGCAAAGGTAGGAAGGGCAACAGTGTTAAGAGCTGAAGGATTCCAAGTTCCACCTACATTCGGATCTGAAGTTTTAATCACATAGATTTCCGTGCTGTCGCGACAAGGCAGTTTTTCGCCCTCAACCCACGCTTTCGGACTGTTGAGGATCACAAAACTATCCAAAATTGGTTTACTGAAAAGCACTTCCGAGCAACTGCTGTCGATAGCCTCTGCCGAAACAACGACTTTGCTGTATAGCCAATCCGGAACAGTATAATGATATTGTACTGTATCTTGAATGATTGTATCTCTTTCTATGCTGTCTGCAATGTCCACACGATGTTTTTCGAGGATGAAACGATAGGCGTAGATCGTTCCTTTTTCGGTTACTGTTGGTGCTTTTTGTGGTGCGGATGCTTGTTTGGGTTTCGCAAGGGTTTGTAGCATAGGAGCGGAAGTTTCCTCAGTAGCAATAGGTTCTTTGAGCGTATCGTTTGCGTGATTGATGTCGTCCGGAAACTCCAACCAAAAAAGTACGGGATCCGGACTTCCCGCGGCAATCCATAAATCAGCATCAAAGGTAATCGTTGGAACAACAATGCTATCTCCCAAAGCAAGATCATTGAAATTGGTTACTGATCCGTCCAAATTACTCCTTATTCCCACGCTACTCATCGAAATAGCGGTTGTTCCCAAATTTTTCACTTTTATGCCGACCAACATTGAATTTTCATCGTCCGGAGACAGATCAATTATTTCCGTGATAGCGGCATCGGGACCTAAAGTCTTTGTTATAGAATTATTTCCTGTGTTATCATCGTTGTTAACATAGACGTAAACATTGAACGTTCCGTCGTTTCGGTAATCATCTAAACTCGGTGTCACGGTTTCCTCTCGTTCTTCGCCCACAGCAAGTGCAGTCGACAAATAATGTGTCTCGAATTGAGCGGTGTTCGTATCAATAACTATCTGAAGATCTGCCGGATCAATAGGCACATTCCCTACATTCTTTATTCGGAATTTAACCCGTAAAGGTACCGGACTAACCGACACCATAGCCTCTTCAAAACTAACCGACAAAATTTCCGCATCCAGCGTATCTACCGGTGCCGGTGGTGGAACTACGGTTGGTGTATGTTCAACTTCCACACTGAACGTATCGTTTGTGGCATCCACATCGCCTGCGAGTATCGTCCATGCACGGATTGTGTAAGTCTGCTCCGCAGAAAGGTCGATGGTTTGTGTGAAACGATAAACCAGACTTCCCCCCGGATCAAGTGTCGAAAAAACATAACCTGCATCTGCCACCCGAACGGTATCCGTAAATGTCTCTACGCCGTCCAATTCCAAAACAACATAGAACGAATCTACTTTTGTATTTCCGTGATTTTCAACTTCTACCTGAACATATTCCGTAGCCGTGAGTGCACCGCTTGTTGCCGGTTCGATGATCGATTTTATTCCTATATCCGGATATTTCGGCAACTCAAACTCTTGTGGCGTAATAATCACCACAGTTTCAGCGCAAACCGTATCGTCAAGAAGATAGAAACTGTCGAGCTCCGGTGCTTTATGGATTTTCAATACAGAGTCGGTTTCAAGCGAAACGCCTGCAAAATAAGGACAAATTGCTTGACTTGCATCCGTAAGAGGAACCACTGAAACGTGTCCATCATTTAATGAACCAACTTTAACGCGAATACTATCCGTTGTGCTATCGCCTACAAAACTCCAATCTGCAGGCAATAGCCATTGATATGCCGGAGCCGTATCATTTTCCACCCAAACCGTTATTTCTTCTCCCGCACAGTATTCATTATTTATCAATACACTATCCACCAACACCTTACCGAGATAGCTTACCGGAACGGTATCCACCTGTGTAAGAACAATACGCAAGGTATCTCCGGGAAGATTACATCCCACACGGGTTGCAGTAACACCAATTTCCGTACGTTTGAAATCGAATGAAGTCATATCCGCCGCTACTGCGCAAACGGAATCATACGTGGGTTGACTCATCGTTACATCATCTCCAAGGATTTTGAACCACTTATATGCCACCTCAAAATCATCGCTTGTTCCCACAGCCAAGTCTTTATCTCGACGCATACACATAGTGTCGTAAATTCTTGTATCAGAGCTAAACGTTGCATCATTCACAAGGAAGAATTGCGGCATTTGAGCAAGGCTGTAAACCTCACTAATGGTGATGGTATCGGAATTCAAACTTTCGTCTGCTCCGCAACCGTTTGCAGGGGTTACCCATACTTTCAAGTCTGCCAGCGGGGCAACTTCCGTCAAAGGAGGAACTGCAATCGCATTCACGAGTTCAAGCGTGTCTGAATTTTTCCACGTGTAGTGCCAAATGAAATCGGAAGCATCGTCTGTCTGTGTATGAAGTTCAAAACGGAAGTTTTCGCCGTAACACGTAGTGGTATCTGCTCCGAAAGGTGTTTTGAATACAGGTTTATCTGCAACACTCTTCGAGGGTTTCAATGTGAAACTATAAACTTGCGACCAATCGCAACGGGTGTTACGCACTTTCAAAGAAATGGTCAATGAGCTATCGGAAGCGGGAACAATCAGCGAAAGCGTATCGGGCAACATCGTTGTATCTAAGAAACGCCAGCCTCCGTTTCCGATGGAATCATTCTCAGAATTGATAACCTGTCCGTTAGTCTCATCAAAAACCAATCCTTCGTTCCAATACCAAATCAGCGAGTCGTAGTTGCTCGAAAGTGGCATCACCAAAATCATTGTATCGCCCTCACAAGGACCTTGTGTAAAGCGTGTACTTGTTGTTGCATCTATGATATGCGATGGCAACGGTAGAGTATCAATGGTAACGGTCATGGATTTCGGCACATCTGCATAGCTCGGATCGCTTCCATCTCCAATAAAGCAGGAATTTGCACCCATAACTTTAATGATTCCCGAAACGTCTTGAATAGTCGGCAGACTTGGCATATTTTTGATCCAAAGCGTATCGGAATGTCCGTCAGCACTGCGCGATGTGAGCGTATCTCCTGCCCAAGAGGTTGGAATCTCCCAAATATAATTCGTTACTAATCTACCTATAGCGTTGTTTATCGTTCGAGCAATAAACATTTGGTCGGAACCTTGACAAACCGTGTCGATTCCGATCAAGGTATCAATGAGTAGTGGCGTCCGTGCGGTAGCACTTACCGTGATGTTTGCTTGTCCTATGGCAGAGCAACGCTCATGTCGAATGGTATCCCATTGGAATGTTACTCCGGCATTGGCTCCGAAGTAGATGACAGCAGAATCTTTTCCGTTGTTATACAAGGTTTGTATGCCAAGCGAGCCACTGACGTGGAAATCTTTGGCATCAAAGAATGTCCAACGGTCGGAGGGCACAAGTTCGTAAACCACGGTGTCGCCCCTGCAAGGCATAGAGTCGCCGTAGAGGGTAAAGGTTGGATACTTCCACACATAGACACTGTCCACAAGCGGGTCGCCCTCATTGGTGCAAACATGTGAGGTATTTGGGTTGGAACAGGCACTTTTGCAGGTATCAATACCGGCAACGGCAATCTTACCGCTTCCCGAACCTATTGGCATTCGGATGCTATCGGTCAGCGTAACGGTATCTCTCGGGCTCCATCCTTCGGGGAATTGCCAGTGGTATGCCATTGATGCGGTTATTCCCGCGTCTCTCACACGGAACGTGAACGTATCTCCCTCACAAATGGAATCCACTTTTGCCAAGAATGTGTCAATTTTAGGTGCAGGCACCACACGGATAGTATCCGACCAAAGCGTGTCGGTGTTTTCATAATTGCAATAGTTACAAGTTGTTGATACCACACCGATTCTCGCCGGTTTGGGTCCTACAACAATCTCCACTTTGGTTCTATTCGTATCCGTTGGATTATAAAAGGCATAGCCTTCCGGCAACAGCCAGTGATACGCCAAAGCGGAATCGCCCTTCACTTGGAAAGTTACACGACTATAAGCACACGGATCCGGAAGATATTCGATCACATCATAAAGTCCTCCACTGTTGATATAACCGATCTCTTCTATGTCTTCCTTTTTCACAGTATCTACCGAAACAATCATCAAACGTAGCGTGTCGCCATTTACATCACATCCTTCTCGAACGGCAGTCAAACCGAACAAGGCTCGCTTGATACGCCCGTAGGAATCAACTTGTTGAACAAGGGTTCTATCGTAGTGAATACCACTACCGACATCTACCATATCAAATCCGGAAGTTTCTCCTCCAAGTTCTATCCATCGGTATTCATCAATAACAACTCCGGCAGCCTCATCCGCAGGGTTAGGTTTGATATTCCATATCTTTCCGGAAAATCCCGAAATCTCTTCTGTTTCCAATCGACACAGTGTATCAAGGAATGTTACTCCGGGTGTTCCGAACAATCCCGACATCGACATAGCAAAGTCAACCGGATAAGGTCGTTTGGCAGGGGCTTTGATTTCTGTGATATGATATTGGGCTTCATCGGGCGATTTTTCGGTTTCGCTACAACCATTGAAAGCCAACACACGCACAACACCCGTGTCAGTAGGTTTCCAACGGATAAACGGTTCGCCGGTATGCACCGTATCTATAATCGTCGTATTGCCCGGACCGGGGAAGAACCACACGAATTTCGTTACCTTTCGGAATTCTCCCGTAGGGTCGGCTGCTGCTGTTGTGTCCACCCAATACACCGTGTCTGCACCTGCGCAAATTACCGCAGGGAAACGAGTAAGGTCAATTTTCGGAACATAACCCGGAGCCAATGCTGTTGTTGTATCAATGAGATATACAGGCGATTGACTAACTCCACAACGGTTATACATTTTCATTTGTATGGGCAGTTTCACTGCGGGTATCGCCGCTAATTTTGCCGTAACCGTAAGAGTGTCAGGAAGTTTATTTGTGTCCTGCATAATCCAGTTGGCATACATATTCATCTCATCGGTTCCCGCTTCTCCGACTCCGGCGTATGTTTGCGCACCATTCCAGAACCAACGCACGGAATCCACCAGATAAGGCATCTGAACATACAATTTCATCGAATCGCCCACGCAGAGTTTGAGGGCAAGTTGGTCATCGTTTTTGTACTTATCTCGGATCAAACTTTCCTCAAATACGGCGGTATCCCACACCACGATAGGCACGACTAAGGGTTTGCTCACGCTATCCGATTCGGCAGGATCTCCGCAACTTGCGCTTGAAGCATACACCCGAATGGAATCCACACCCACACTGCGGGAATAACCGACCACTACGCGAACCGAATCCCAGTTGTCGGTTTTATCCACCACTTCCCATGTTACATCGGGAAATTCCCATCGGTAAACACTGCTTTGATTGGTATCCACCGCTGCGGGTTTCACACCCAGCCACAAGGTATCTACACGCGCACAAACCGTATCTTCCCAATTTCCTATAGTATCCGGTGTTTGCGGATAGGTATGCACAAAAACAGCCGTTGAGTCCCATCTCACAGGACGAAGATTTCCCGTATCACAAGCTTCCACCATCCAACGCACTTCTATGAATCCATCCTGTTTGCCGGAAAATACTCGTGCATACATAGGCGGATAAGTCATTGCAATCCATCGTGCACGTGTAACCGAATCCTCATTGCTATAAGGTTCAAGATAACTTCCGGTTGTGCTATTTCCATTATTTCCACCACTTTCTATTTGCCAATCTTTTGGGAAACGGATATAAAAATTCGACATACTGCCCACCTCTTCCGGCATTTTCAGCTCATAGCGGTCGTAGCGATGATCTTCGCAAACGGTATCCCACACATTTGCCCATTGCGAGCGGTAGTATGGAATCGGCACGATATGTTTTGCGGTTTCCACGGGTTTTCCTCCTCCGCATTGGTTTATCATATTGATGCGGAGTGTCGAAGAATCTTTTCCGTAGAGCAGTTCGAGCACTTTATAGTCGTTGGTTCCATCGCTATGCGATTGTACTTGGCCTGTCCAACTATCCGGATAGAGCCATTGGATTTCTTGTTTGCGCGAAGGCATTTCGTTACCACTGGTTCTAAAATAGTGATAAGTTCCTTCGCAAGGTGTCCATGCACTAAATGCGTCGAGCGCACCCTCTTCTGCACCCCAAAAAGCTGCATTGCCGGCGCCACCTAGCTCATCAAACGATTGCTTGCCCCAGGTGGGATCCGACAGTAGCGACACTGTATCCATGACCACAAAATTGATTTCCACCGAATCGCCTCTTCCGCAAACATCCTGCGCCACAAAAGCCAATTTTCCTTCGTTAGGTCCAATATAATCTTTGGTTACCGCATCATACGCATCTGCCGTAAAAAACAAGCGAATACTTGTCGTGTGCGCCGATGTTGGAAATTGATTGGTCAAACGCATAGAGATCTCTTTCGGATTGCTTGTCGAGTTATTCGGACTGTTCCAACCGTGCATACGGTCGCTGGCATACGAGTTCGCAGACGGACTAAGTGCATCATCATAAACTCCCACACGACCGTCGCTCGAAGAAGGTACTCCCTTAACCAAGGAATCGTCCGGATTATACAATATATAATTCACACCCACCAATGCGCTCACCAATGCATTACCCACAGAATCCATACTGTTCTCACAAAGGAAGATGGTATCATTGCTACTCAACGTATCTTTGGGGAAACCGCCCGGGATTCCAAAGGGGTCGATGATTTTTGGTGCTTTTGCCGGTTTCCGCACGCGGAGCGTGGTCAGTTGGAACCATACAGAATCACGGGCTTTGGTCTCTGCATTCTCCCACTCTACTCGTGGTGGGTTGGAATACAAACTATCAACAAGCCCTCCATACACATCTTTCGATTTGAGCACCGGCGGTTTCGGTCGGAAACACGCATTAGCCCCTGACACTACAACGTGCCACGGACGAACAGCAAGCGTGCTGACACCCCAATCCGGCTCAGCAAGGATACTAAAAATTTGCGTTGATGAGGACGTAAATTCACGTTCTTTTTTCTCAATATCTGTACCTCCGTTAGTATAAATCTCGAAATCCGTGATATTAAAATTGGTTTTCAAAAAATCCGGATCCCAATTCGTACCACTCTCGAATGTACCTCCGGGTGCTCTATTAGGCTCGATTTCGTAGTAGGCTTTGGTTCGCATACAACTCGAATCCAACACCAAACCTCCGCCGGTATTATCGCCTACTTTCGTCAACAAAAATTCGTTCAGCGGTTTTACGGTATCTAAAGGCGCAGGCAAACGTGTGGTCAGTTTGCGACTTTGAAAATAGTATCCTGCGTTATCCCTGCATTGCAAGCAAAACGCCTGTGCGGAAACTTCTATTCTGTCGCTTTTTTTCGGATGGTCGGAAGGCAGGGCTTTTATGCGAAAAACCGCACGATAGGTGCTATCGCCTGGATAAACATTGCCGGGGAGTTTAACGCCCCAATTTTTGATATCATCTTCCCATTCTGCATCTCCCCCTGCTTCGCTCTGTCCCATCTTCGCTTTCCAACGGTTTGCATTGAGCACATTTGGGTCGCCTCCCACATTCGAGAAAAAGTCCCCTTCGGAGGGATATATCCGCTCTACCAATGCGGTATCATAAGTCCACACATAGCGCAACATCGTATCTGCTTCCGAGCCTACTTGAAAGAACAAAAAACCATCTGAAACCTGTTCTGCACTGCTACTTTGGTTGGAGAAGAACCTTGCAGCTCCCGAAGTTTCGTCCGACAGCGGTCCCACACCACCTTTCGAGGCATCGCTCAACATATTGACTGCACGCAAGTTCTGTCCGTAGTTCACACAAGTTGGCAAACTATCTTCCGGAGATATGGGTTCCCACGTCATCACGTTCGCTCCATCAACAAGAGTGTTCTCTGTAATATCGCCCGTAACATCTCCCGCTTTATCTTCATCCACCCACCATTTCAATTGATAGAGCGTGTCTTGTCGAACATAGTGAGGAGCCTCTGTGTCTGCTGTATCCAAAGGAGGGTTTTCAAAAACATTAATTCCGTAATCTTCAAACTTATGTCTATAGATCGGCGACAAGGCAGTCTGGCTCAAGTCTCCGCAAAGTGCGCGTTGAACAGCTATTCCTTTGTATGCTCTCGCGTCAAATTCCTCAATAGTCAGTTCACGTTTAGACAACAATATGCCGGAGGCACCTACTTCAGAACTATTTTGTCTATAATCGAAGTATGCACCGTCCATATCAACAAGTTGGTCTTTATCGTCAATATAATACCATCGATAAGCCATACGACCATTCAAAAGTGTTTTGATTGCTGAAGAGTCTTTGTCGGAGTAGGGTTTTATTGAGAAAACATTTTCCGATCCGTGGCAAATCACAGTATTGTCGAGCATAATCGTATCCACCGCACTCAGCACCGGACGAAGCGGAATTTCCACATAAAAACCGGAAAGCGTGTCCATTTTGGTTTTATCCAAAGCGTTCGTATCCAACAAATAACCACGAATAGGTCCACCCAAAAGGATATTCGGCATCATTTTAACATCATAACCGGTAATTCGGAGTTGCACCCTGTCCCAGTTGGCAAATTTATCAACTCTCCTAATTGTCCATTTTGCAGCGGTGTATCGAGAATCTGTCGGGAAACTCCAATGCACATTAGGACAAATCCAAGTGCTATCTCTAAATCGTTGAGAAACATCGGAGAATTGGTAAGATCTGTAAATCCAAATGTTAAACAATGTTGTCTCTTCCAAACACATTGCATCTCGAACAGGAATGAATGTTCCATCGTCCGAAGAGCCCAATGTATCAATGATTGAGTAGTAAACATAATTGGAATTGGGAAGATTGTCCTTGATAACACCTGTAAACGTGGGTTGTGAAACCTGAGCAAAACCCTGATTATTCCACACAAGCAGAGCGAGCATTAAAATCAATGCACGCAAGCATCTCGAGCCCTTCGAGATGTGCAAAAAAATGTGGCATAACGTCATTTTCATACAAACGATTTTACTCTAACCATAAAAAACCTTTCACATCCAATACAAAATCCAACCTACAAAGATACGCATTTTTTCGCATATTTCAAAATTTTTGGACATTTTTCTTACGTTTTACGTATTTTTTTGAAAAAGGTTACAGTGCTAAAAGGTAAAAGGTAAAGGGTAAAAGGTAAACGGTGCTTCGCCTTATTTTTACGTATGTACGCAGAAATAGGGCGAAGCACCATTAACCATTAACCGTTAACCGTTAATCACTAACCGTTAATCACTAATCACTATACAAACAGCGGTCGCGTTTCCATCATCGCATTGACCTTCTTGCAAACTTCTGCGAGTTTCGCCTCATCCGTGATATTGGAAATAACCTCATCTATGAGCTCCACAATCACCGGCATATCTGCCTCTTTCAAGCCACGCGAGGTTACTGCTGCCGTGCCTACACGGAATCCCGATGTGGTAAACGGTGTGCGACTGTCGAACGGAACCATGTTTTTGTTGATGGTTATATCCGCTTTTACTAACGCATTTTCTACCATTTTTCCGGAGATTTCGGGGAATTTCGTGCGAAGGTCGATCAACATCAAGTGGTTGTCTGTGCCTCCCGAAATAACCTTGTAACCCTTGTCAACAAAGGCTTTGCACATTGCCTGCGCATTGGCTTTCACTTGTTTGATATAGGTCAGATATTCATCGGACAAAGCCTCTCCGAAAGCTACTGCTTTTGCAGCAATCACGTGTTCGAGCGGTCCGCCTTGAATACCGGGGAATACGGCAGAATTGAGCAATGCAGACATTTTTTTGATTTCGCCTTTTGGTGTGGTCAAACCCCACGGATTGTCGAAATCTTTTCCCATAATAATCAAACCTCCACGAGGACCACGCAAGGTTTTATGCGTTGTCGTAGTGATGATGTGGCAGTGTGGAACAGGGTTATTCAACAGTCCGCGAGCAATTAAGCCCGACGGATGCGAGATGTCTGCCATCAGAATTGCACCCACTTTGTCGGCGATCTCACGCATACGTTTCCAATCCCAATCACGGGAATAGGCAGAAGCACCTCCGATAATCATTTTCGGTTTTTCGCGCAAAGCAACCTCTTCCATAATGTCATAGTTGATCAAGCCCGTAGCCTCTTCAACTGTGTATGCCACAGGGCGATACATAATTCCTGAAGAGTTCACCGGAGATCCGTGCGAGAGGTGTCCTCCGTGCGACAAATCCAAACCCATAAAGGTATCGCCGGGTTTCAAGCAAGTTAGGAATACCGCCATATTCGCTTGTGCACCGGAGTGTGGTTGAACATTGGCGTATTCCGCACCAAACAATTGTTTTGCACGGTCGATAGCGAGTTGTTCGGTTTGGTCAACCACTTGGCAGCCACCGTAGTAGCGCGCTCCGGGATAACCTTCCGCATACTTGTTCGTTAAACAGGAACCTTGTGCTTCCATCACTTGTGGGCTAACAAAGTTTTCTGATGCAATCAGCTCAAGTCCATGCGTTTGACGCTGACGTTCTTTTTCGATTAGATCGAAGATTTGTTGATCTCTTTTCATATTTTAAGTAATTTTTTTTGCAAAGATACGAAAAAAAATGGGATTAAAAAACGTTGTTTCTCTTTTACTATATTTGTTCTACCAGTTTGTCAAAGTCTGATTGGTAATTTTTGTCTTGAATAAGTCTGTATTTGTCAAACTCACTTTCGGCAAAGGTTTTGGCTATTTCGTGCGTTATTTTTCCAATTCCATCTCCGATTTGCTCATCGTTAAAATTCAAAAAAGTGTCCAATCTATTTTTCCAATCTTCCATGGTCATTGGAATACATTTTTTAGCTTGCCGATTCGCATAATCGAGATACATGGTAACAATTTCATTGAGTTCAGAAAGTTCTAAATTCGATAAATAATTCTTTGCAATACTCACATCTGTTTTGATGATTTTACCGTGAGGTGCATTTTTCCAACTGGTCAATCCCATGTTTTCTTTCTTTGCATTGGCGCGCTTTATAATCAATTCGGCAGCCGTGTTTTGATGAATGGCAAAATGCAATTTATTTTGAACAGTAGCGAAAAAAGTTTTGGTTGTAGAACTGCTTGCATCATAATCAACAGCCGTAGCGTAGATATCGGTAATTTTCTGATAAAACTTTCGCTCACTTGCTCGAATTTCTTGAATTTCGGCGATTAGTTCATCAAAGTATTGTTTGGAAAATACTTGGTCGTTGATTAAACGATTTTTATCCAATACAAATCCTTTTCTTGAAAAATCGCTCAAGATATTAGTTGCCCATTGCCGAAACTGAATCGCTCGTTGCGAATCGACACGATAACCAACCGCTATAATCGCCTCTAAACTATAGAAGTTAACATTATAATTTTTGCCATCATCGGCAGTATGTAGGAATTTCCGACATACTGAATTTTCGTCCAATTCTCCACTTGAAAGGATATTTTTTAAGTGTTCAACAATCGTAGGTCGTGTCTTTTGAAAAAGTGTTGCAATAGCTTCCACACGCAACCATACATTTTCATCTTCCACGCGCACGGCAATGCCATCTTCGCCGTTTTGTCGTGTGAAAATTAAAAAATCGGCAGTTGAATTACGAATTTGAAGATGTTTGTTATTGCTCACGTTGGTATTTTTTGCAAAGATACGAAAAAAAACGAAATATATTTCGTTTTTTTTCGTATCTTGTAGGGGCGAGGCACGCCTCGCCCTAGCACGCCTCGCCTTAGCACGCCTCGCCCCTATAACGCCGATTTAAATATCTCCGAACCTTCTTTGATTTGCTCTTCCGAAATAATCAAGGGCGGGGTTAATGCCAATGAACGATGATTGAACAAAAGCCAAAACAATAGCAATCCCTTGCTAACACAGCGTTCTATAACCTTTTCTATACGTTCGGGATGATGCAATTCAACGGCTAAAAACTGTCCTTTCCCGCGTATTTCCTTGATTTCAGGATGTTGAAAATAACGGCGAATCAACTCCTCATTACGTTGCACATTCTCTAAAAACTCAGGATCGGCAATGATTTCAAGCGATGCCAAGCCTGCTGCACAGGAAACAGGATGTCCGCCAAACGTAGTTGCGTGACCAATCAAAGGATGTCCGTTGTTCAGTTTATCCATCCGCTCGATAGAGGAAACGAAAGCCCCCACAGGCATTCCTCCTCCCATACTTTTTGCTATACACAAAATATCGGGAGCAACGCCGTAGTGTTGAAATGCAAACATTTTTCCTGTTCTGCCAAATCCGGTTTGTATCTCATCGTAAATCAACAACGCTCCTGTTTCATCGCAACGTCTTCGCAAAGCCTCTAAAAACGCAGGGTTTGGGAGTTCCATGCCTGCGCCGGAACGCATCACTTCCGTTACTACACAACAGGTTTCTTCCGTGATTTCGGAGAGTTGTTCAATGTTGTTATATTCCAAAAGCTTTGTATTTGGAAGGAGAATCGGACGAAAGGGCTCGCGGAAATTTTCAGCACCAACAATGCTCATCGCACCCAACGTACTGCCGTGATACGCATTTTTGAAACTCACAATTTCCGAACGATGATTGTTCAAATGTGCCAATTTTATTGCTCCTTCGATAGATTCAGAACCTGAATTAACATAGTATAATTGTTGCAAATTTTCGGGCAACAACGAACAGATTTTTTTCGCAAAATCCAACTGTGGCTGTTGGATAAATTCGCCATAAACCATCGTATAAGAAAATTTTTGCAACTGTTTCTCAATGGCTGCAATCACGTGTGGATGGCGGTTTCCCAAGTTGTTTGCACACATTCCGGAAGTGAAATCCAAATATCTTTTTCCGGATTTATCCCAGATATACACTCCTTCTGCACGTTCCACATCCACAATAAACGGTGCGAAATCAGAAGTTTGGGCAAGATAGCGTTTGAAATCCGAAGGTGTCATAATTTTTCTCTTTGTCGTGTTTTTTGTATGTTGTAAACCCACAAAGGTACAAAAATTTTTTAAGAAGAGCAAATCCATCCCGAAAAACCCAACTTTTTTCTATTGCAATAGAAAAAAGAAGTAACTTTTTTCTGTTTGAATAGAAAAAAGAAGTAACTTTTTTTTGTTATAACAGAAAAAAATCGTATCTTTGCAGAAAAAAAGATATGATCAAGCGTGATTTATCAAATATAATCCGAAACGACCTCAACAAAAACAAAGCTTTGATATTGTTGGGTTCACGGCAGGTTGGGAAAACAACTCTGCTAAAGGATTTATCCAAAACGTGGAAACAAACACTTTGGCTGACCGGAGATGAATTGGAAACGCAGCGTTTGTTTGAAAATCCAACCATAACACGCTTTAAGGTAGAGTTTTCCGACACCAAACATCTCATTATTGATGAGGCTCAACGTCTGCCCAATGTAGGTTTAGGCTTAAAACTGATTACCGACCATTTGAAACATATTCAGCTTTTTGTAACGGGCAGTTCAGCATTTGAATTATCGAATCGCTTAAACGAATCGTTGATGGGGCGCACGTTTGAATATCAACTCTTGCCTTTGTCTTTTGCCGAAATGGCGAATTTTCATACCTTGCGAGAAGAAAAACGCCTATTGCCCTATCGTTTGATTTATGGCTATTATCCGGATGTCGTTCTACATCCTGAAGATAATAAAAAAATTTTACAAAACTTGACACAAAATTTTCTCTATAAAGATATGCTCTTATTGGAAGATGTGAAAAAACCCGACAAAATTGTTAAACTTCTTCAAGCATTAGCTTTTCAAGTGGGTAGTCAAGTGTCGTATAATGAACTTAGTAAAACTATCGGCTTAAATGTGGCAACTGTAGAAAAATATATCACGATGTTGGAACAATCCTTTGTCATCTTTCGTTTAGGTAGTTTCTCTCGCAATTTACGGAGCGAACTGTCCAAATCACGCAAAATTTATTTCTACGACAATGGTATTCGCAACGCCTTAATCGACAATTTTTCGTCAATAGAAACACGCATGGATACAGGTGCTTTATGGGAAAATTTTTTGATTTCCGAACGGATGAAACTTCTGAAAAATAATGACCGATGGGTGAATCGCTATTTTTGGCGAACAAAAGAACAACAAGAAATTGACTACATCGAAGAAGAAGATGGCAATTTACGTGCTTTTGAATTCAAATGGAATACGCAAGCCAAAGTAAAGATCACTCAAACCTTTACTCATGCTTATCCAAACGCACAATCACAAATCATTACGCCGGAAAATTACGTAGAATTTATAAAATAGATAAAACCAAAACTATGAACGACAAAGAAATCAAAGACGAGATCCAAATCGAAGAGATTCAGGAAACTTCCGAAACGCTTGAAAATTTCAACCTGCAAGATGCTGTGATATATTCCACTATCTTGGAAAAGAAGTTTGAAAACTAAATCTGTGCGAAACTACCACTTCTTGGAATCCGCGCCAAACCAGACTTTGTACGAGATCATCGGAATAAACGAGAACATCGAAATTTGATACAATTTTATCGGATCATATCTTCCGTCCATATTCCATGAAGGAGGATGAATGCCTCCGTAGAGATCGTTGGAATAGTAGTAGAAATAAGGGTTCTGACGATTGTAAACATTGTAGATACCGAACGTAACTTCTTTCTTGCGATGCCGTTTTTTGGTGTAGGTTCTTTTCTTGAAAGAAATATCCATACGATGATAATCCCGCATTCGCTCGCTGTTTTTATCGCCGTAAATCAAGACTTCTTGCAGATTTCCTTCTTCATCGAGCATGTTGTAACGCCCGATAGCAGGCGTAAACGGCAATCCGGTTTGATACTGCCATGTTGCACCGAAACTCCATTTTTCGGAAATTTGATACGATAGGCTAATTGCCAAATCGTGCGGAGATTCATATTCAAAGGTGTAGGTTTTTCCTTTGTTGATTTCATCGTATTGCCGTGTGCTGTTGGAATAGGTGTAAGCCACAAATCCCGTGAATTTGCCTTTGGCTTTTTTGAACATCAACTCGAACCCCTGCGCAATGCCTGTTCCTCCCGTAACAAGTTTCTCACGCCAATAAATGTCGCCCATAGCATAGCCATAGCCGTCTTTGTATGTGGTTAAATTCATTAAATTTTTATAATAAACACCCGCTTCAAATTCATACATCTTATCCGCAAACGCCGTCTGATAGCCAAATGTGAATTGATTGGAATACGCCACCGGAATATCTTTTCCCGATGGAACATAAATCTCGTTTGCCATCAAACTTCCCACATTGTAGAGCATTTGTGCATTTTGGCTCATCCGTGTCGCACTAAGATTTAGGCTATGATTATTACCCAATCGCAGGTTTGCATTCAATCGTGGTTCTAACGAAAATTTCGTAAAACCGGATGTTGCATAGAACGCACCTCGAAAACCGCCTTCAACCTCTAAAAACTGCGCAGGACGTGATTTTGCAGAGATGTAAAGTGCCGATTCCGTCGCATTGATAATCTCCTTGAAGTCAGAAATCCGGCTTGAACCGTGCGCTAACCACATTGGCTTGAAACGCAGATAAGATGTCTTAAATCCAAAATCCAAGTCCACATCTTTTCGCAACGCATAACTTGCATCCGAACACAACGAAAGATCTTGTACTGCCGATTGCTGTTTTTCTTCTTGATTGATCATCCAGTCCTCTCTCGGCTCCGTGTTGTATGTGAGTTTATACGTATTCCGCAAGCGATAACGTGTGAACGAGAGTGTGTTTCTCAGCATCACATTCGAGGGCAGAACGTGGTTCCAATTCGCCGATGCAAGCGTGTTTCCCCACGTGTTACCTCTGCGGAAACGTCCTTCTGTGGGTCTTGGTTTCTTGGAAAACATTTGTAAATAATCATCGCCGTGATAAAAATTCAGTGCAAACGAATTGCGTGAATCCTTTGTCCACGTGTATTTCCCATTGATGTCGTGAAAACCGTAAAACAAAAACGCATCTTGCATATCGCTAAGCCCTGTTATGAGCAAATAATAAAAATCAATCAAGGTTTTTCGTGCCGTAACGATGAAACTCGAATTTTCTTGTACACCGGGACCTTCTAACGTGAAACTTACATCTGTTACACCCAAACTGTAAGAGCCTCGAAACGCTTGCTTGTTTCCACTTTTCTGCGAGATATTCATAATCGAAGATAAACGTCCGCCGTATTTCGTAGGAAATCCACCCTTATAAACTTCAATATCGCTAATCATATCGGGATTGAACACCGACATGTGTCCTCCTATATGATGCACATAAATCAGCGGTGTATGGTCTAACAAATACAGATTTTCGCCTGTATTTCCTCCACGAACAAGGGTCATACTCGTAGCCTCGCCCTGCGAACGTATGCCCGGCAGAAGTTGCAAAGCCTTCAACACATCAGGTTTTCCGGTAAGGCTGGGGATATTCACAATTTCTTCCGTAGTCAATTTTGAAATGTTGAAGGTGGGACGGTGGTAAATATCCGCTACAACTTCCGCACCTTTCAATGCGGTTGCAGAGGATTTCAACACTATCGTACGAACCTCATCTTTCAAGGTTGTCGCAGATAAAAATTTGGATTCATAGCCGATGAACGACACACGCAAAGTCGCATCAGGCTTAACAATCAGAGAAAAGAAACCAACTTCATCGGTTATCGTTCCGTTTTGATTTTCTATGTCGTAAACCGTTGCGCCAATCAAGCGTTCGCCGGAAACGGAATCTTTCACAAAGCCTGAAACACGTTGCTGTGCACGGAGTTCAAGCATGTTGGCGAAAAAAAGTATCGCCATAAATACGGATATTTTTAAGATATTTTTCATCGCGCGTTTTTTAGGGTTTAATGGTGTCTGAAACAAAAGAAGAGTAGGATCCAAAAATTCCGTAACCTCCGTCAATATTGGAATACAGTTGATGGGGAGGATATATTGCGCCAATGTCGTTCATCTCTAAATTGCGTTCGTAGAGATAATATGAGCGCAGATAGTGGTAATATGCAGGGGATATACTCCGCAATTCAACAACAACGGGAGGTAATTCACGTTCTCCATTTATAATCATACCGCCGTATATTGTAAATTCCAAATACATCGTATAGGAATCTCCTTTGATCATTCGGTTGCTAAACACCGTAATGGGTAATCCCTCGCCCAAAATAACCGGATCGGAAAGATTGGTCAATTCATACGAGCTATAAGGTCCATATTCTTCCCAAGTTCTCCATATCAGTGTATCGTTAATGGTATCACGGCGATGGTGAAATCTCAACGAGAACATGTTTATCGACATCTGAAAATATTGCACTTCGTTGGGATTATTAGAAAATGTTATTTTCAATGCGGGGCATCTCAATCCGTCTTGATCTACTCCTGCATTTTTGAGATATTGAACGTCTAAAATCCGCTCCGAGTGCGGGAGATAGGTTTCGCAATGCACGTTTGAAACTCCGGGAACGCTCACTTCAAGGGAATAGTGTTTGCCTTGTTGAGCAAACAGTGTGGACGTGTAGTGTCCATTTTCGAGATTGTCGTAGTCGTAGTATCTGGCACTATCGGGCGATCTATGCGTCAGTTGTTCAGCAAAAACCCCGTCCACAAAGAGATTCACGACAGCATTCTCCACAGCGTTCAAGGGCATAGTGTCCAATTGCCCGGACAGCGATACGTGAACGGATATAGGCACTCCATCACGGATAATCGCATTCACTACCGGTTTTGGCTCCATGTAGGGAAATTCATCGCGAATCAATTTCCTGCACGACGAAAATGCCACCGCTAAAATCAGCAATAGCATAAAGACTAAAAATGGTTGTTTTTTCATAGCGTCGATGTTTTTGTAGGGGCATAGCGTGCTACGCCCCTACTGAAATGTTTATTTTTTTTCTCTGCAAAGATACAACAAATTTTGTGCCAAAGCAAGATTTTTGGAAAAATAGAAATTGCATTTTTTGTAAAATTGCCAATTATCCATTGTCAATTGTCAATTACTAACGCATCTGCAAACAAATCCCCATCTTAATCCATCGTCCGGACTGCACAATATTCCCAAAATCAAAATATTCCGCATCCAACAAATTGCTCGCTTCTGCAAAAATTCGATACACTTTTGCACGCCATTCCAAACGTGCATCAAACAAACTTACCGGTGCATAATCCTGCGTTTGTCCGTTCAAATCCAAATAGACTCCTGCACGAACTTGATACGTCCAACCCAGCGAACCATAAAGGTTTCCGAAAATCCGAACGTTTGCATTCATCGCAAATTTATGTCGTAGATATTCCAATCCTTTTCCCGATTCCAAACCTAAATTGTTTTTACTCATACTTAAATAGGTGTATGAAACATACAGTGTTTTCAAGTGTTTCAAGGGGAACTGATAGTGCGCACTGCCCTCAAATCCGACGGTGTTTACTTGCGTATGATTGCGGGTTTTATACGCTGTATCGCCCGCTGCTCTAACCCAATCGATGATATTGTAACCTTCTCGATAGAACACGGAAACATTCGCAGACAGTCGGGAAGTATTGTATTTACTGCCTATTTCAAAGGTGTTCGAACGTTCGGGATTAAGGTCGGGATTGCCTATATTCGTTGCTCCACTGTAAAACAAATCCGTGAACGTAGGCAGTCGAAGGGCTTGATTTGCCGATGCAAACAGCGACCATGCAGACAACAATTGATAACTCGCATCTACACCTAAACAGGTGTGATGTCCGAAATCATCGGAATAACTGCCCATTGCGCCAACGGACAAACTCAAACGTGAGGCATAAAAAAATTGTTCTACCGACCACGTGCCGATTCTGCGCAGTTTTTCTTTCGTAAAAAAGACCTCTTCACGTTCGAAGGGAACACGTTTTTCTTTCGACATCGTTTCGCCTAAATTCGTGCTGAAAATATGCTCTTCTCTAAACTCCCCGCCAATCACGGTTTTGAAAGGATAATATACATATTCTGCATGTGCTTTTGCTCCGAGAACATCGCTTTGATGATAGTTGTGTCCGCCATACCACGCGGGCGTTTCATGGCGAAACAACTCGAAACGGTCGAAATTTCTTCGATGATAGATATTCGCATCTACCGAAATCTGACCGATTTTTTGCTTATAACTCAACGCATTGATAAACGTTCGCAACTGTTCGTATTGTTCGGGATAAACCGTTGAATAGAACGCATTCGCACCGAAAGCCGTCAGTCTATAGCCCGATTGCAAATTGAGTTCGCCGTTTTTAATTCCGGTGTAGCGCAAATGTAAAAAAGCGTTTTCAATGTTGAAGTCCGTATTGGGGATATAGCCTGTTGAGCCTGATTTTCCTAAAGATGCGTGAATCTTAAAATTTTTTCGGACGAGATTTGCACTTGCTCCCACATCGGAAAAATGATGCTGTCCGGTAGAGATTTTTGCCTCTATGGAATTGCTGTCGGAACTCATCGTAACGATGTTTACCGCACCGGAAAACGCATTTGCGCCTAAGGTGCGCGCACCGGATCCTTGCAGGATTTCCACGCGTTCCACGCTGTTTAAGTCAATCGGTAAATTTAAGTTGTGATGTCCTACGTGCGGGTCGGTGAAATTCACACCGTTTAACATGATCATCGCTTGATCAAAACTTCCGCCTCTGATGCGGATGTCCGCTTGAACGCCTTCCCCACTGCGTTCTTGCAGGTCAATGCTGCCGATGTAGGCTAATAATTGTTGAAAATTTTGAAGGGGAAATTCGTGCAGGTCTTTTTTGTCGAAACTCAATACGACCCGCGAAAGGGAAGAAACGACGGGCTTTGGAGGTGCTTGGATCAATGCGGCTTCCAACGCAATCGTATCCTGCATTTCTTCATCCGTTCCGTCGTCTTCAAGCACTTTTTGAACAGCGGAAATACTCGTAAACGCAGATGCGTTCAGTGTTAAAATCGAGCACGAAACTGCCAGTACGCAAATTTTTACTTGTTTGCCTAAACTGCTGAAAACAGCGTAGTTTTTCCGTGTCCAACGATGGAAATGGATTTGTTGATTGTTGTTTTTTTTAGTCTTCATAATATGAAAATTTAATTAATATTTGTAGGGGCGATGCATGCATCGCCCCTACGGAATTTTATACGGTTTCAATAGCAGTCTTAATAATCTCTATCGCTTCACGCAAATGTTCTTCCGAAATGACCAAAGGTGGAGCAAAACGGATGATATGTCCGTGTGTAGGTTTCGCCAAAACGCCGAGATCACGCATACGCATACACACATCCCAAGCCTCTTTTCCATCCATCGGACGAATGATAATCGCATTCAGCAAACCCTTTCCACGAACGAGTTCTATACGATCTGACTTGAATTTCGTCATCTCATCACGAAAGATTTTTCCGAGATATTCCGCGCGTTCTGCGAGTTTTTCTTCTTTCACAACAGACAATGCTGCCATAGCAACTTTGCCTGCAAGCGGGAATCCACCGAAGGTTGAGCCGTGTTCTCCCGGTTTGATGGTGAGCATAATATCATCATCACACAACACTGCGGAAACCGGAATAACTCCGCCCGACAAGGCTTTTCCGAGAATCAATACATCCGGACGAACGCCTTCGTGATCACAAGCCAAAAGTTTTCCTGTGCGTGCAATACCCGTCTGTACCTCATCTGCGATGAACAGCACATTGTGTTTTTTGCACAAGTCATAACTTGTTTTCAAATAACCTTCGTCAGGAACATAAACACCTGCCTCGCCTTGAATCGGCTCAACGATAAAACCTGCAACACGTTTGCCGTGTTCGTTCAAAACATCTTCTAATGCTTTGGTATCGTTATACGGAATACGAATGAAACCGGGCGTTAGCGGACCGTAGTTTGCATAGGAATCCGGATCGTCCGACATCGAAATAATCGTGATTGTTCGTCCGTGAAAGTTTCCACTGCAACAGATGATCAGCACATCATCATTCGGAATGCCTTTTTTCACAACTCCCCAGCGACGAGCGAGTTTCAGAGCAGTTTCATCTGCTTCCGCACCGGTATTCATCGGTAACATTTTGTCGTAGCCGAAATATTCGGTAGCGAATTTTTCATACTCACCCAACACATCGTTATAGAACGCACGAGAAGTGAGCGTAAGCGTTTGCGCTTGATCACAAAGGGCTTTTACAATTTTAGGATGACAGTGCCCTTGGTTCACTGCGGAATACGCAGAAAGAAAATCAAAGTAACGTTTGCCTTCCACGTCCCATACAAAAGCACCTTCGCCTTTGCTGAGAACCACAGGCAGAGGATGGTAGTTGTGAGCGCCGTAGCGGTCTTCCATCGCAATCAGTTGTTCGGATTTTGTCATTGTTTTTTTTGTTAATCGTTATTAGTCGACAAAGATACGAAAAAAAATGAAACTTTGTTTCATTTTTTTTGGTTATTTGATTATTTGTTGAATTGTTGTCCGTCATCCCGCGCTTGATGCGGGATCCCCTTGCTATTACAGAAAATATTAAGAAATCGGCAAACGCCACATCCCTAAAAAACGCCCGAAATGTATTGATATTCGTATTATTACAAAATGTTAAAAAACTTTAACTTAAAATTTATACGAAAACGTGTTTTTTTCCGTTATATATACGAGGGTAAAAGGTAAACGGGGAAAGGTAAAAGGTGCAGGGGTACGAGGTGGCGAGAGTGCTACCAAAGACCGTCATTGGGGACCTGACCCGCAACCTCCTTGCGATAAAAGGTACAGTAGCAAGGAGATCCCGCATCAAGCGCGGGATGACGACAAAACAACAAATAAGCAAATCAACAATTAAACTACAATTAAACAATGACTAAAAACACAAAACTATCAAAACAAATGACAACAATTTTTGAACGCATTCGCAAAGTCGATGAAACCGGAAACGAATATTGGAGTGCGAGAGATTTCTCAAAAGTATTGGAATATTCCGAATACAGGCATTTTCTACCGGTCATCAAACGTGCAAAAGAAGCCTGCAAAAACAGTGGGCAATCTATCAAATATCATTTCGAGGATATCCTCGAAATGATCGTCGCGGGGAAAGGAGCTGAACGTCAAACAGATAGTGTAAAATTATCTCGCTATGCCTGTTATCTTATCGTGCAAAATGCAGATCCATCAAAAGAAGTTATCGCACTGGGACAGACCTATTTTGCTATCCAAACCCGCATTCAAGAAATACAACAGATGAAGGCATATAATGCTTTGACATCAGAAGAAGAAAAGCGTTTATTTTTGCGCAAGGAACTTAGTCGACACAATTCACAGTTGGCAAGTGCCGCACACGGCGCAGGAGTTATTGATCCAATCGATTACGCTGTTTTTCAAAATTTCGGATATATGGGATATTCACAAAAGAAAGCAATTAAAGAAAAGTCAAAATATCCTTGATCACATGGGAAGTATAGAACTCGCTGCGAATTTATTCCGTGCAACACAAGCGGAAGAAAAACTGCGAAATGAAAATATCAAAGGAAAAGAAAAAGCAAATCAAACTCACTACGAAGTAGGGGCAAAGGTACGCAAGACGATAAGAGAAATTGGCGGTACAATGCCCGAAAACTTGCCTGCAACGGAAAGTATCAAAAAAGTTGAACGCCGATTGAAAAGCGAGCAAAAGAAAATTAAATAAAATAAAAGAGATTGCAGGGCATATCCTCAATGACGGCAACATAGGAAGCGGGGTTCAAACCCGCCCCTGCATCGTTATTGTATCATTTTTACAAAATATTCATGCACACGGTTGTCGGCAGTTAATTCCGGATGATAGGACGTTACCAAAACGTTTTTCTCACGAGCGGCAACGATATGTCCGTTCACTTCGGATAAAACCTCTACGTTCTTTCCGAGAGATTCCACATAGGGCGCACGAATAAAGGTCATCGGAATCACTCCTATACCCTTAAATTCCGCCTCTGTGTGGAAACTTCCAAGTTGACGTCCATACGCATTTCGTTTCACTACACAGTCTATCGCATCGAAATAAACTTGTTCTTCTTCCACGATTTTTTTTGCCAGAAGAATCATTCCTGCACAAGTTCCGAATGCGGGCATTCCCGCATCAATCCTTGCTTTCAGATCGTTGAAAATATCCAAGTCGTGTAGCAATTTTCCGATGACCGTACTCTCTCCTCCGGGCAAAATCAATCCGTCGAAAGGGTGTTGCAGGTCTGATTTCTTACGGATTTCAAACGCCTCAACACCCAATGATTGTAGATGATAAATATGTTCAATAAATGCGCCTTGTAGAGCCAAAACGCCTATTCTTATGGGCTTTTTCACAGTCTTACATTCCTCTTTCAGCCATAATTAACTTAATTTCCGACTCGTTGATGCCCACCATTGCTTCTCCCAAGTCTTCGGAAATTTCCATCAAAATCTTCGGATCGTTATAGTTGGTTACGGCTTTCACGATGGCTTGCGCACGTTTCGCAGGATTTCCGGATTTGAAAATTCCCGAACCTACAAACACGCCTTCCGCACCCAGTTGCATCATCAACGCAGCATCGGCAGGAGTAGCAACACCACCCGCAGCAAAATTCACCACAGGGAGTTTTCCGTTTTCGTGAACGAACTTCACGAGTTCGTAAGGCACTTGCAAATCTTTTGCAGCAAAGAAAAGTTCGTCTTCGTTCATGCTTTGCAGACGGCGGATTTCCGACATCATTGCACGCATGTGACGAACGGCTTGCACCACATCGCCGGTTCCGGGTTCGCCTTTGGTACGAATCATGGATGCGCCCTCAACGATGCGACGGAGAGCCTCGCCCAAGTTTTTTGCTCCACAAACGAAAGGAACTTTGAATTGGGTTTTATCAATGTGATATTTGTCATCGGCAGGAGAAAGCACTTCACTTTCATCAATATAGTCGATTTCCAAAGCCTCCAAAATTTGAGCTTCCACAAAATGTCCTATACGCACTTTCGCCATCACGGGAATAGTCACTGCGGCTTGAATGCCTTTGATCATTTTGGGGTCGCTCATACGAGAAACGCCACCCGCAGCACGAATATCCGCAGGAATACGCTCCAAAGCCATCACCGCTGCAGCTCCTGCTTCTTGCGCAATACGTGCTTGTTCAGGGGTTGATACATCCATAATAACCCCGCCTTTCAACATCTGCGCGAGGTTCTTGTTCAGGTCATAACGATTGTTTTTCATCTTTATTTTAGTGTTTTTTTAATTTGCTGTTAAATTAACTTGCAAAGATACGAAAAAAATTGATAATTGACAATTGATAATCGATAATTATTTTTCTGTTTAATTTTATATTGATAATCAACAAAAAAACAATCTAAGTTGTCGGATGATTGTATCGTTTAGTTAATCTCTATACACATAGTTTTTCTCTGCAAGCCGTTGGTAATACGACTGGATAATGCCCTTCAGATATTTTTCTGCAAGGGTTTCCTGTTGCGGATTTCGTATGTTTTCTCGTGTGGAAATAATGCGTTCGCCGTCAAAATAAATGGTTGTTGAGTCGGTTATACATTGATACGCCTGTCCTGTGTAATTGGTTGCCATTGGCAAACGTTGCGGTTCATTGAAAACATCACGACCAAAGGCAAAATACGGTTTTTCGTAGCCAATCAAACCCAGCAATGTAGGCATTAAATCCAACTGTTGCGAAATGTAATTCGCCTCGCCTTTCAAGGCTTTATCGGGAGTATAGATAAACTGAAAAATTGCCGAATTTCCATACGAATCACGATATTTTTCCGAATAAACTTCTGCCGAAGCATGGTCAGCGACAAACACAAAAATCGTGTTTTGAAACCAGGGTTCGTGTTGCGCTTTTTCAAAGAATTTTTGTAGCGAAAAATCTGTGTAGGTAACAGTCGGTTGAACAGGTGTCCAACTTTGCGGTATTTGCAAGTTCAGATTGTCGGGCAAAGTGTAGGGATGATGCGAACTCAATGTAAACACAGACGCAAAAAACGGTTGTGGCATTTGCGCCGTAATCTGATTCACGTATTCAAAGAACGGCTGATCGTAAATCCCCCACAATTCCTCCGTGTTTTCATTTACAGGGAATCCTGCATTTTTGTAATCTTCGCGCGTGTAAAGTTGTTGTGTTCCGGTAAGTTTGGCGATAGCTTCAAACCCCATTGAGTTTCGTTCTGCTCCACAAAAAAATGAAGTTTGATATCCTTCTTTTGCAAGCAGGTCGGGCAAACCTTGCATCTCCCCTATCGAGTTTGGCAATAAGACAAACGAGGTTTTATACGACGGAATAGATGCCAAAATCGAGGGCATTGCTTCAATGGATTTCCGACCGTTGGAAAATGCGTTTCGAAAAACATATCCATCTCGCATCAAACTATCTAAAAACGGCGTAAATCCGGGATGATCGGGAAAAACGTCAGGACATAAAAATTTAGAATGTTCTTTGCTGAAACTTTCCAAAATAAACAGCACGATGTTACGTTTCCCAAGATTGTAGAGGAATTGCGAGGGTTTGTGATTGGGCGAATAAATCGTTTGGAGTTCTTCCTCGCTAAAATAGACCGGATGATCAATCCGTTGTTCAATCGTTCTCAAAACGCAAAACGGATTGCTTAAAATCAAGTTTGCTTGTTGTGGCGAACTGCAATAATACACCGCATTGCTCAACGTATATGGTCGTAAAGCGGGAGAGAATCCCCCACGAATACCGGAAACCATAAGATAAACCGATCCGCACAAAACAAGAAGGCAAATCGGATAATACAGTATTTTTTTTGAAATGCAAGTTGCATAATACGGAATTTTTCGATAGGTCCAAATCATTCCCCAAATCAGCAATCCGGAAATAATAACCAACTCGAAACGGTTTTTCAGTGCTGTCCAAAGTATCGCGCCATTGTTCGTATTGTTGCTTAAGAAGTGCAATTCCTCACTGGTAAAGCGTTTGAGGGCGAAATGATAATACTCGATATCCATCATATTCAGCACGACAATGCCCAGCGAATTGCTAATCACAAACAGCCAAAACAGAGATTTTTGAAAGTATTTGTGTGCTCGAAAACGAAATGGAATCAGCGAAAGCACGCAAAAAAATCCGTTCAGATACACAATGGAAATGGTATTGAATTTCAAACTGCCACAAAACAATCGGAAACTTTCCGAAAGCGTTATATTTCCGAGCATTTCTCGATTGTAAAGATAAAACAACACTTGCGTAATAAACAGAATTACGTAAAGCAAACCAATACGCATCATCAGGGTTGTCAAGTCGTTTTTTAAGAAGTTTTTCATTGTGCAAAAATACTAAATTTATTATTCACTGAAATAATCAAACCGATTCCCTACAACCCGTGAATTGTATTGTTGGATCATCGATTTAACTTTATTTTCTAATAGTTGCAAGGTATCCGCTTGCTGTTGCATTTGATCGGGCTGTTTGGCGAAATCTCGTTGATCTTTTTTCAAAGAAATGGGTTGACCGTCTGCGAAATTTAACACCCAAGTATTTTCCACAAATTGATAATTTCCGTTGGAAAACCGCATCGTATAGGGTGTTGCAGTGCTGTCGAACACACTTTGTCCAAAAGCAACAAACGGTTTTGAATAGCCCACATAATGCAACAGACTCGGCATAAGGTCTATTTGTTGCAGAATCTTCGCATTCGTTTGAGGCGAGATGTGTTTCGGAAAATACCAAATCATCGGGATTTCCAATGTGCCTAAACTACTTGTATAGTATTCGCCTTCAACGAAAGAACTGTGATCGGAAGTAATCACGAACAAAGTGTTTTCAAACCAATCTTTGTTACGACAAGTTTCAAAAAATTTCCGTAAAGCATAATCGGTATATCCAACCGTTTCGTGAGGAGGCAAAGAGCCTTTCGGGAAATGTCCTGTATAGGCTTTGGGAATGATGAAAGGGTCGTGCGACGTGAGCGTGTATATGACAGAGAAAAAAGGTTTCGTCGCATCTTCTCTCTTCATTCGATCGGCTGCATATTGCAGAAATGGAAGATCAAAAATTCCCCATTCTCCATCATAGTCTTTATCGTTGTTATATTCGGTTTTCCCCAGGTATTCATCGAATCCGATTTTTGCACAAAAACCATCAAAGCCCATTGATCCGTTAAATCCACCGTGATAGAACGAAGAGGTGTAGCCGAGTGTTTTCAAGGCATTCGGCAAACTCGGCAGATTGTTTTGCGAATATCTCGAAACAAGATAACGCTCTTCCATCCAATTTGGGAAACCTGCAATCACAGCGGGAACTCCGGTCATTGAAATCAACTCATTGGAAAATCCTCTATACACCGTGCTTTGTTGCGCCAAAGTGTCTAAAAACGGCGTATATCCTGCGTTTCCTCCATTCAGAGAAGAGGAGTATTCCGCCGAAAATCCTTCCAAAATCAAGACAACGATATTCGGCAAAGTATCGCCTTGAAACACGGGATTTTTATAGTTGCGATACAGCGAAAACTGTGCATACAATTCCTCTTCGGAAGAGAAATACGAAACCTCTTGAATTTCCTGTCTGTTCAAGGTTTTCATAATAATAAACGGTGTGTTTAGAACGGCATCCGCATTGTTCGTTGTGTATTTTCCTGCGTGAAAAATGCTCAAGGGTTGAACTTGTAATCCTCCACGCTGACCTAAAAAAATCAGTGGCACGAACAATAAAAAAACAACAATTTGCTTGATGTAGTAACGCAGATTAACCTGTCTGAGAGGCTGTAATTTCAAGCGATTCCCGACAAAGAACAAGATAAAAATTCCGAAAATCGCCAAGAGTGTCAAATACCAATAATGCACAAAAAACGATGGAAGCAGGCGAAGAAAATCGCCTTTTGCTCCCGCCAAATACGTGAAAATTGTTGCACTCATCCGTTGATGTGTGATCGGATAATACGAAATATCTACACCGTTTGCAATGAAAAATAAAAGTGCTGCAGCATAATACCAAAAGTCAGCAAACCCCTGATAATAGCGGTTGTGCTTAAAATGCAACGGCAATAAATTCAATATCAAAAACGGTGCTAAAATAAATAGTGTGCTTGAAATTGCAAAGCGGAAACTTCCAACAACAGACCAAATGATTTCTACAAATGAGGCTTGATAAAACAGGTCGTAATTGGCAATTAAAAAACATACTTGCGTAAGCATCCACAACTCCATCAGCAAGAGCCAACGAGAGATAATGAACAGCGATAGAGGCAGGTAAAATATAAAGCGTGTAGATTTCATTCTTCTTTTGAATTAGGAATTATGATAAGGTTCGTGATTCAAAATCGCAAAGCCTCGATACAATTGTTCGGCGAAAATCACACGAACAATCTGATGCGAAAAAGTCATCTCCGAAAGTGCAAGTTTGGCATTGGCGCGTTGAACCATTGTTTCGCTAAACCCGTATGGACCGCCAACAATAAAAACCAATCGCTTGATGCCGGAACTCATCTGTTTTTGTAGAAAATCGGCAAATTTTTCGGAAGTGTAGCGACTGCCTTTTTCGTCCAGCAAAACTACATAATCCGAAGGATTCAAATGCGAAAACATCGCCTCTGCTTCCATTTTTTTTTGCAAATCTATCGGTATGTTTTTGGTATTTTTCAATGCGGGAATAACCGTTGTCGAGAATTTCACGTAACGTTTGATGCGTGTTTCATACATTTCAAAACCCTCCGAAACGAAGGATTGGTCTGTCTTTCCGTTGAGCAACAAAATCACTTGCATCTATTGAATATGATGTTTTTTGTAGAAGTATTTGGCAATTTCTTCTTGTGAACGTAATTTTCTTTCCGATGACTGCACATACGTATTGATTTTCTCCGGATCGATCCATCGTGCGTGCGTGTTGTCATTGAATTGAAAATTCAAAACCGCTTGCACTTCCTGTTTCACTTCCGCATCTAAAATCGGCACAACAACCTCAATACGTTTATCCATTTTTTGCTTAACAAAATCCGCCGAACCGATGAAATAGAGCGGTTTTCCTTTATTACAAAAACCATATACACGAGCGTGTTCCAAAAAGCGATCGACCACCGAACACGCAAAGATATTTCCTTTGCATTCCGCCAAATCCGGATTCAACACGCAAATCCCACGAACCAACAATTGAATTTTCACACCGTGTTTCGCTGCCTCATACAATTTATCGATCATCTGTTTATCGATCAGACTATTCAGCTTTAGCGTAATCCACGCAGGTTTCCCGAGTTTCGCCTGAGCAATTTCCGTATCCATCATCGCTATCATTTTCTCACGAAGATTAACCGGCGCAACCAGCAAGGTTTCAAACGTGGGAAATGCCAAGCGATTTTCTATCATATCAAAAACGCTGTCAACTTCTTCTGTAATTTTTGGATTTGCCGTAAACAAAAGTTTATCGGTATAAATCAATGCCGTTTCCTCATTCGGATTTCCCGTTCCTATCGCGGCATAGCGGCGTTTTGTTCCGTTTTCTTTGGTCGTTACCAAAATCATTTTTGCGTGTACTTTGTATTCCGGCAACACACTCATCACCTTAACACCTTCGTTTTGCAAACGTTCTACCCAATGCAGATTGTTCTCCTCATCAAACCGTGCTTTCACTTCCACATAGACCGACACACGCTTTCCGTTGCGCGCCGCATTTACCAAGGCATTCAATATCGCAGAATCTTCCGCAACACGATAAATCGTCATCTTGATCGACTGCACTTTCGGGTCGATAGATGCCTCTCGCAAAAAATCAATCGCCATCTGAAACGACTGATACGGAAAATGCAACATATAATCTCTTTTTTTGACCAACGCCAACATATTTGCGTGAATGGGAATATACTTTGAACCCGACGGTTGATAAGGCTTATAGACCAACTGACCGTTTCCGAGTTTGTGTGGAAATTTCACAAAATCCTTGTTGTTATGGTATCTCGAACCTGCATCTATATCGGTTTTTTTTCCGATTTTTAAGGTTTTTAAGAGCAGTCGCAACATTATCGGAGGCATTTCACGATCGTAGAGAAAGCGTATCACGTCTGACTTTTGACGCATTTGTATCATCTCACGAATCATCTCGATCGTATCACTCGATGTGTTAATCTCCACTTCCGCATTGCGTGTGATTTTGAAATTATAGGCTTCGTAAATATCGTAGTCGAACGGTTGGAAAATATCCGGAAATCCCAATCGTATCACATCATCCAGCATCATCACATATTCTTTTCCTTGCGATGTTGGAAGAACCAAAAAACGAGAAACCTTATCCGTTGGAAGCTCCAAAATCGCATATCGACAAGCCTTTCGAGAGCGTTTCGATGAACTCATCTTCACAAACAAATAGATCGAATGTTCATTCAGTATCGTATGGTTAGGCACTTTATCCAACAACAGCGGGAACAAATGCGAGCGCACTTTGTTGCGAAAATAGTCGATAACAAAAGCTTTTTGCTCTTCGTTAGCGGTTTTTTCATCCAGAATAAAGATGTTGTTTTGTCGCAATTCCTGCCACAAATCTTTGAATACATTGTCGAAATCTTTACGCAGTTCCATCGCTTTAAGTCCTACGTTTTTTAGCACTTTTTGCGGATTCTGACGAAATTCCGTCAGATCGTGTTCACTGTCGTCGGTATGATGAATCAAAGAACCCACACGTGTTCTAAAAAATTCGTCCTGATTGTTGGAATAAATTCCCATAAAACGAACGCGCTCAATCAGCGGAACGGTGGGGTCTTTAGCCTCTTGCAACACACGTTCGTTGAATTGCAACCAACTAATTTCCCTATTGATATATCGAGTGGCTTTAGGCATAACTCTAACAAACATTTAAACTGCAAAGATACGAAAAAAAACAAAAAAAAGAACGTATTTCATTTTTTTTTTGTATCTTTGCCAGATTATATAATTTAGCTTGCTATGAAAAAACATCTTATTACAACAATTATCACCCTCCTGTTAAGTCCTGTTTTCGCACAGGAAACTATTGAAATCACAGGAAAAATCAGAGGTTTAGACAACGAGTCTATGGTGTTGCGTTATCGTTTCGACGGAACAATCTACTCCGACACCATCACCGCTCAAAACGACGTCATCTCCTTCAAAAAGGAACTGAAATTACCCTTTCCTATTATGGCAACGTTCCAATACATTGGAGAAGACAAAGACTTACTGTTCAACAGCACAGAGTTTTTTATCTCCAACGATGCACCTATCGAAATTTCGGGCTATTTCGGAGATTTCTACAACCTGCAAGCTAAAAACAGCCCGTATTTCGGTGATGTTGCAGCACTTCGCTTTGAAAGCAAAGATACCTATCGGGATTTTTTAACCTATCAAAGACTTAGCACAAAAGCTCGAAACAAGCTCAAACAGTGGGATTCCACCGCTGTTACGATTTCTAAAACGGAATGCACGGAACAAATGGACTTCGCAGAGGCAGCATCCTACGAAAAATACGATACTCTCTCTCCCGCAGATACGAAAACCAAATTGGAAAGCGATATTAAACGCTATAATGAGCGTCTTATGGGATATTACGAACAACTGCAAGCCGCAGAAGATGCATTTATCTTGTCGTATCCCAACTCGGAATACGCAGCCTATCTGTATTCTACGAGTTTGACCGGAAAATCCGCAGAAGAAGTTGAAAAACAGTATTCTCAATGGACGGAAAAAGTGCAACAATCGCCCTATGGACAGATGGTTTATACCTATATGGAAGCAGCGAAAAAAGTAGCACCGGGCGCAATAGCTCCCGCTTTCACGCAAAAAGACATCAATGGCAAAACCGTTACACTTAAACAATTCAAAGGTAAATACGTGTTGTTATGCTTTTGGGGTTCGTGGTGTGGACCTTGTCGCCGTTCACATCCGCATTTGATGGAACTCGTGAACAAATATCAAGGCAAAAAGTTTCAAGCAGTTGGTTTTGCAAGCGACAGAAACAAAGATAAATGGAAAGAGGCTATCGAAAAAGATAAGTTGGATTTCATTCATTGCAATTTGTTCGATAAACTCAACGGAGAAGATGTTGGCACGCTTTACAACATCAAATCGTTTCCCACGAAAATCCTGATTGACCCGCAAGGTAAAATCGTTGGAACAGTAATCGGCATGGGCGATGACGAAAGCAAACGTTTGGACGAAATGCTTGAAACGGCATTGGGCAAATAGAATAATTCATACACAAAATAAGAAATACCAATAATTAAAAAAATTAAGTTATGTTTAAAAATCATCCAAAAGGATTAATCGGCGCAGCCTTGTCGAACATGGGCGAGCGTTTCGGATTCTACATTATGATGGCTATTCTGCTGTTGTTTTTGAATTACAAATTCGGATTCAGCGGCTCTCAAGGGGCTATCATTTATTCGGTTTTTTATGCGTTGATCTATGTGCTCGCTTTGGTGGGCGGTATCATCGCCGACAAAACCAAAAAGTACAAAGGCACTATTTTAGCCGGAATTGTCTTGATGACAATCGGTTATATTGTGCTTGCGCTACCCACAAAAACACCGGTGAACAACATGACGCTTGTTCTCATCCTCACGTGTTTGGGTTTGTTTTCCATCGCTTTCGGGAATGGCTTGTTCAAAGGGAACTTGCAGGCGGTTGTAGGTCAATTGTACGACAACCCTGAATATTCCAACAAACGCGAACAAGGGTTTCAAATCTTTTACATGTTCATCAACATTGGTGCAATGTTCGCACCGTTGATGGCTGTGGGTTTGCGTAACTGGTTTGTACAAAGTCAAGGTTTCCAATTCAACGCCGACCTTCCGAAACTTTGTCATCAACATCTCGCAGGCACGATTACGCCTGATGCAGCAGCTCGTTTCCAAGAATTGGCGGCACAAGTTGGCGGACAAACTGCAAACATGGGCGATTTTGCGGAAAAATACTTGAATGTGTTTGTAACCGGATATCACTATTCATTCGGTATTGCGATACTTGCAATGCTTATTTCGTTAGCGATTTATTTGTCGAACCGTTCGAAGTTGCCGGATCCTGCTGCAAAAGTGGCAAAACAAGGCGACAATGCGAATGTTGTGGAGATGTCGGCAAGCGAAGTTCGTCAACGTATTTGGGCTTTATTTGCAGTGTTTGGCGTGGTTATCTTCTTCTGGTTCTCGTTCCACCAAAACGGTCAAACGTTGACTCTGTTTGCACAGGATTATACGCAAATGATTAAACTTAATCTTGGATTTACCACCTTAGAAGGCGCAGAAGTTTTCCAAGCGTTCAATCCGATTTTTGTTGTATTCTTAACGCCTGTAATTATCGGACTTTTCGGATGGTTGAAAGCAAAAGGCATTGAAATTTCCACGCCGAAAAAGATTGCAATCGGTATGGGAATTGCTGCTGCTGCGTTTGCAGTGATGGCGTTGGGTTCATTTGGTTTGCCGACAGCATCCGATCTCAAAGAAACGGGTGGTTTGGCAGATGCTGCGCGCGTAACGCCGTGGTTGTTGATTGGAACTTATCTCATTCTTACGGTTGCAGAATTGTTCATCAGTCCGCTGGGTATTGCATTCGTTTCGAAAGTAGCACCTCCGCAATATCAAGGTATTATGCAAGGTGGTTGGTTGAGCGCAACAGCGTTAGGAAACCAATTGCTGTTTATCGGCGTTATTTTCTACAATAGCATTCCGGTATGGGCAACTTGGATGATCTTCGTTTGCGCTTGCGCAATTTCAATGTTTACAATGTTGTTTATGTTGAAATGGTTGGAGCGTGTTGCGAAATAATTCTTAAACTCCAAAAACAAAAAAGGCGACAGTGAAAACCGTCGCCTTTTTTTTATGATTTCGTTATCTCGACAATTCGCTCAAAGTCCTCCACATTCAACTGTTCCGCACGTTTATCAAAGATAGGATCGGATAATAAAGATTTATCAAACATTACCGAAAGCGCATTGCGCAAGGTTTTCCGACGTTGATTGAAAGCGGTCTTCACTACGGTAAAAAATAGTTTTTCATCGCAATCCAAGTGTTGACGGGAGTTTCGTGTAAGACGAATAACAGCGGATTTCACTTTGGGAGGAGGAGAAAAAACATGCTCGTGAACCGTGAACAGATATTCCACATCATAGAACGCTTGCAAAAGAACACTCAAAATTCCATACGTTTTATTGCCCGATTTCGCCACAATACGCTCCGCAACTTCTTTCTGAAACATACCCACCATACAGGGAATAGCGTTTCGATAGTCCAACATTTTGAACATAATTTGAGAGGAAATGTTGTAAGGAAAATTTCCGATAATCGCAAAATCTCCATCAAATACATTCTCCAAATTCATTTTCAGAAAATCTTCCGAAAGTACGGTCAATTCAGGATATTTAGCATTCAGATAGGCAACGGATTCCGTATCAATTTCCACCACTTTCAATGCAATGTTCGGATTTTGCATCAGGTATTTCGTCAGCACGCCCATCCCCGGACCAATCTCCAAAGCCTGCGAAATGTTTGCAGGCAGAGCCATTGCGATATTCTCCGCAATAGATTCGTCTTTCAGAAAATGCTGACCTAAGTATTTTTTTGGTGTAACGGATTTCATACGCAAAGATACAAAAAAAAAGTAAAATGCAAAGCATTTTACTTTTTTTGTTTAATTGTTTAACCGCAGAGTTGTTTATTTGTTGTCCATCATCGCCCCATTCCACCACCTTGTTGTCCGCCACCTTGCTGTCCACTGCCTCCACGTTGCGCCTCTTCTTCCGAAGCATTCCGCATCTGACGAGTTTGAACATTGCCTTTCCCAAAACGATAACTCAATCGCAAACTTATGGAACGCCCTTGCCAATAATACTCGGAATAACTGCGCTGACCGGTCGGATATCGAACATCCATCGTATATACACTACTCGTATTGAAAATATCATTCACACTCAAAGTCGCCGTAAGGGATTTTTTGAAGAAACTTTTCTTTAATCCTAAGTTTACTGCAAACATTCCTTTGTTCTCCGTAAACAACGTTTTTCCCGGAAGAGAAGCCCACGAAGATAGTTCCAAACTCATCGTCGGCGTAAGTGTGAACCCATTGTAAATATAGGCATTTCCACTATAATTTTCCGTTTTCTCAAGTTTGCCGTTATAGGTGTATTCCGACCAAAAATAAGATGCATCGAGATACAACATAAACTGCCATTTGTTGAAGAAAAATTGCTGTGTCATCAGGTTTAATCCTAAACGAGTGCTTTTGCCGATATTCTCCGGACGATTCAGCATAGTTATGCCATCGTCATCGTAGTACGAAATGCGATGGATATTTCCATCGCTGCGTTCATAGCTCAACGTTGCAATAGGCATGTGGTTGAGGCTGTAGCGCAAACTCAACATGTGAGAGTATTCCGGATTCAAATACGGATTTCCCGAAGTCCAACCGTATGCGCTATTTCGAGCAACAATCGGGTTCAAATCCGTATATCTCGGACGTGTTAAACGATAGCGATACGAAAGATTCAAGCCACTTTTTTTCGTAATCTGTGAGTTCAAATTCAAAGTCGGAAACAAACGGAAATAATCATTGGTATGCGTGCTGTCCATCGTCAAATTATATCCTTCCAAAGCCGTGTACTCTCCTCGCAATCCCGCTTGAACACTTAATTTCTCGGAAAACGTATGGTTGATCATTGCATAGAATGCCGAGATGTTTTCTTCATACTCGTAGTGATTGGTATAATCCGGATTAATCACACCGGAAGTTCGATACTCCTGATTGTTGTCGTTCTTCACATAGCTATACTTCAAACCCGCATCCAACTTGGTTTTCTTCGCATTATCGAAAGGAAATTCGAGGTCGCTCTTGATAGAAAAAATATCGGAAGATAAAGGTTGCATCAAATTATATTTTTCGTTTGCGGGATTTCCTGCAAAATCCCCGGTATAATGCTGAATGCCATTGACTCCTTCTAGATCTTGATAGTTCCGAATCCAATTCGCATCAACGAAAAACTGCCGTTGTTTGGCGGAGTCGAAAATATGCTGATAATTCAAACTTACATTGTGATCCCCATACGTGTATTCAGAGTCGTAGCCTTGACTGTATGAACTGTCCACAATATCCGATCCGGGTGAATACATCCGTGTTCGAACATCGCCACCATTACTGCCTTTGCCTTCGCTCACTTGATACGACAACGATAGGATATTTCGACTGTTCATATAATAGTCGAGCCCCGCTTTCCCAAAGAGATAGCGTCCTTTATGCTTTTGTAGATAGTTTTCGCCATCTTTTTCATTCTCTTCCCAGCGTGAACCGTCGGGATAATCAATTTGACCTGTACTACCGGACTTACTCGACTGTTCAAAATAATTAAAATTTGCGTAGGTTGTGATTTTATTGCTACGGAAATTCAAATCAAAACCGCCATCTTTCGAGAATTGATCGTTGTATCGTGTTCCTGCGAAAGCACTGCCGCTGTAGCCCATCATACGTGTTCGCTTGGTCTTGATGTTCAAGATTCCGCTCACACCTTCCGCATCATATTTCGCCGAAGGGTTGTCGATAGCCTCAATTTTTTCTATAGATGATGAAGGCAAACTTTTCAGCAAACTCGCCAATTGCGTGCCCGACAAGTATGTTGGACGATTGTCAAGCATCACCTGTACACCCGATTTTCCGTTCAAAGAGATATTATCTTCATTATCCACCATCACACCCGGAAATTTTTTCAATGTTTCCAATGCATTATCTCCTACGCTCGTGGTGGATTCGCTCACGTTGAACACTAACTTTCCTGCTTGCTGTTCGAGAAGCGGACGTGCTGCTTCAATCACAACTTCCGTGAGTTCCGTTGTACTCGGATTGATAAAAAACGTTCCTAAATCCAAACGATTGTCGCCTTTTTTCAGTTCAATGGGATGACTGATATAAGGATGAAATCCAACGTTGGAAACTTTCAAAAGATAGTTTCCATAGCTCAACTTTTCGATGATAAAACGTCCTTCTTCATCTGCTGTTACACCACCAATGAGGGTGCTGTCAGAAGCTTTCAAAAGTGCTACTGTGGAGAAAAGCAGAGGTTCTTTCGTTAGAGAATTAAGCAAACGTCCACGCAGAAAACCGTTCTTCGGATCGGCAATGTCTTGACCTTTTACAGCAAATGCAAAAGTCATCGCAATAAGAGAAAACAGAATTTTTTTCATCAATAAATTTTTTTTCATCAGTAGATCTTTTTTATAAGATGTTTAATTTTTTTTCAGCCTACAAACACATAACTAATTTTTTAGTTATGTAATTTTTTTAATTACTTTTTAGTTATATAACTACTTATTTTGTCTGTATGACGAAAAAAAAGGAGAAAAGTTACAAAACTAATATCATTTCGACGATTTCCGTTCTCTTTTGGCTTTTTTTAGTGCCTCGGAAATGATCCATTCCAATTGTCCATTGATGCTCCGGAACTCATCCGAAGCCCATTTCTCAACGGCTTTCAAGAGTTCCGGATCAATTCTCAATACGAATGGTTTTTTTTCTGCCATGATCGTTTTTTTAGTACAAACTTCCTGTGTTAACAACCGGTTTCGCAGCTTCATCGGCGCAAAGAACCACCATCAAATTGCTGACCATTGTGGCTTTTTTCTCATTGTCCAAATCTACTACACCATTTTTCTCAAGTCGGTTCAATGCGAGTTCCACCATAGATACGGCACCTTCCACGATTTTCTCACGTGCGGAAATGATCGCATCGGCTTGCTGACGGCGCAACATCACACTTGCGATTTCAGCAGCATAGGCTAAATAGTTGATTCGTGCTTCAACAATCTCAATTCCGGCGATAGTCAAGCGTTCGCGGAGTTCGTGTTCCAAACGTTCGTTGATTTCTTCTCCACCTGAACGCAGTGTGATTTCTGCGCCTTTGTTGTCGATATGGTCATACGCATACAACCCTGCAACTTTGCGCAATGCCGCATCGCTCTGAACGCTGACAAATCTGTCGTAGGATTTCAAATTCTGACTGGCAAGCGTTTGTAGCGTAGTGCTTTCTTCCGAATCAATGTCGAAACAAGCCTTGTAGGTGTCTGCGATTTTCCAAACCAAAACCAAACCGATCATAATCGGATTGCCGTTTTTGTCGTTTACTTTGATAGGATCAACGTTCATATTTCTCGCACGCAACGAGAGTTTACGCTTGCTAAAAAACGGATTTACCCAGAAAAAACCGTTTTGTTTGATCGTTCCCGAGTATTTTCCGAAAAAGACCAGTACTTGTGATTCATTCGGACGAACCAAGCACAATCCGACAAGATGAAGCAGCCAAATACAAAAGCCCAAACAGCAGGATACAATAGTCAATCCGACCCAATCCTGCATAGCGCAGTAAGCAGTTGCAAAAACTACGCCTGCAAGCAATAATAAGTTAAGGAATAAGTGCAAAAAACCGTTACTGGTCTTCATTGTTTTGATAAATTCATTTGTTTTCATACGTAAATAATTTTTGTTAATTTTGATATTATTTTGATATTATTTTGCAAAGATACGAAAAAAAAATGAATTGACCAAATTTTAGGTCAATTCATTTCCCCATTTAGAATAAAACTCAACTATTCCCTATCAATCCACCCACACCGAAACTCCAAATGAATACAATTGCAATTCCGGTCCGTGGTTTTTTACAAACATGTTGGTCAGACTGTATGTTGCGAAAAGTCCGAGACCTTTGTAACTCACGCGCATTTCCGCATCTGCACGAAATCCATTGAGATAAAAATCACTCTTGCTTTTTTTACGTTCTTTTCCGGTTTCGGGATGCGTGTAAACTTGCTTGGTACTCGCACCTAAACGCACGTTACCAACCACTCCGGCAGACAAGGTAAAATCATTGTTTTGATATTGCAGGAACAACGGCACTTTCAGCCACGACGACTGCAATTTACTTTTCTTATATTCGAGATTTTCCGTTCCTGCGTAGGGATTCAGAACAAACATACCGGTAGTTTTATCTTTGGCAGGAATCATACTTGGCTCAAGGAATTTATAGATGTTCCAACCGATTCCCAAGCCTGCACCAATCCCGAAACCACTTTTTCCGAAACGAATGCCGTAGTCGAACAGGTTCACATTAATAATCATCGACGTGTTTTGCGAAAGTTCCATATTCTCGTAGCCTGTCGGCAAGGTATTTTGGAAAGGGTCTTGTCCAAAGCCATTGAAGCCAATATCTATTGAGCTGTACTTAATCTCGAAGCGCTGTTTGCGTTTTTTGTGATATGAATACTTGAATTTATGGATTTCTTTATCCAAATCATCAAGCGTATCCTCCAACTCTGAACCATCCTCTGCGGCTTCGTTCGCATCGTCAGTAGGGAAAGCACTCTCTTCAATAAGTTTTTCATCGGTAACAACGGTTATTTTCCGACCATCTTTTTTCGAGATGGATGCTCCTCCTTTCCTCTGCACTTGACTTTCAGCGTCAGCATTGAGTTTCAACTCGCTTACTCCGGAAACCTCTCCCTGCACCGTTTTCGTGTTGAGGCGTGCAGAAGATGCTCCCGAAATATGTACAGCACTTTCTTTCGTTTCGCATTTTTCCGCATTGACAATGGATGAGCCACTGGCAACAAAGGACAGAAAATTCGCTGTTCCCGAAAGGTTGAGGGTTGATGCTCCGGACACCTGCGAACGGTGTTCCCCAACAATTCCAGACAGGATAAGAGTTGACGTTCCGCTCAATTCCGTTCCAAGCAAATCGGTGTTGACATCAAGTTTTGCCGAACTTGCACCGGAAATATCAACATCCAATCGAGCAGATTGAATAGTCGCTTCTGAAGTAACAGACACAGAGCCTGCAATATTCAAATTCGTCAACGACACAAAATGGATGAGAATCGGCTCTTTTTGCGGATGAAGAAAGCGATGACTGCCAATTTTGAAAGCAAGTCGCAAGGTTCCGGCTTGCACGGTGTATAGATCGGAAGGATCTACATCCGAATCCTCGAACCACGCCGTGTCAGGGAATACAATCTCGTGGCGGTCAGACGGAATTAAAGTAACTTTGAAAGTATTTCTTACTTCGATTTTATCAAATGGGTCAAGCGCAAAGTGTGCTTGAGCATTCAATGCACCCGAAAAAAGCGCAACAGCAATAATCAGACATAAACGTTTCATAATTTTCATTTTTTTTGTTTTATTCGTATGACGAAAAAGGTTTGGAAAAAGTTACAAAAATTACCTCCACGCAAAATAGCGTTCAGTCTCCTGAATAATCTGCGATTCCTTGATAAACATCTCTACTTCGGTTTTGCGCTCATAATAACGCCTAAACACCCGATGAACCATAGAACGCATCGGTGTAAAAATATATTGTTCGGAATAATCCCCCGCTCGCGCACGCAATTGCTCTTGTGCTGGCCATTCATTTTTCGCCAACAATTGCATTTCGGGCATCGCCGCTAACCCTTGATTTTCCTGCGTTACACGAAGTCCCACAGATGTTAACGGAGACACACAGAGATTATTTTGTTCAAACTCCTCAACAACAGATTTTTCATCACCCGTATTCTCATTATATGCAACTTTCAAATTTTCATTTTTCACTTCTAACT
>QMCD01000377.1_pt1 | contig 52605 bp, 42 predicted proteins | sample 1821841 | NCBI WGS metagenome assembly QMCD01 (sample SAMN01991225, study PRJNA193472) | Termite gut metagenome, whole genome shotgun sequencing project. | isolation source: worker | host: Macrotermes natalensis
TTTAAGTTCTTTTCTCTTGGGAATCATAACTGGAAAAATGAGTGGTATTATTCTTCTAAGTTAATGATTCCCAGAGAACTGAACAAATATTTATGTGGCTATTTTATTGATATTAAACATCTTAAAAAATCTCGCGAAACGTAGTTTTTCAACTACTGATTCGCATGAATATATTTTTGCCCATACAAACCATCTTGGCGATTGCTTCTTCGGCACTCGCTAAAGGTTTGCCCTCCTTACTGTTAGATACTTCGGTGGGGTAAATTACTAATATACAGCGAGCATAATATAAATCACGAATGTTATGAAAAAAAAATGTTGGAATATGGCTGTTGTTATTGATGTCTTTTCCGCTAACGGCGATGTCACAAAGTTGGAAAAGCACTAAATCGACCGATAAACGCACGGTCGTTTTCTGGACCGATGAGAAGGATACTGACTACACCCCAATTCGCGTCTATGTGGACGGATCTTGGGTAGGGTCGTTATTGTATAAGGAAGTAATAGCAAGCTTGAAACGATCGCTGGAAAATGCCACTTCAATTCTTTCAGTGCTTGGATGTATCGTCTGTGAGATCAATTCCAAGGCGGCGAATAAACTTGTGGCGAAGTATGGAGTCTATGAAAACAAAAGGGAGAAGCAAAACGTGTTACCCAAAATTCCGGCCGACAATATCCTGCTGTACAGGATTCCGCGGCATGAGAGCGACACTCCTTCGATTTATTACTTTAAAAAAACATAAGTTGATCATGAAAAAAGCCCTTTATTTTTTGTTTGCGATTTTCGTTCTTGCGGGATGTCAACGAGAGTCGCTGCGTGAAGTTTTGATAGAAAAGAATCTCTCCGCCGTGCGATCAGAGTTATCCCCTGCAATAGATACACTGATTCGTGATTTCAGTATGTATGCCGGAGACAAGGAACAATATGAAATACCCATGCACCTCGTGTGGGTCATAGCAGTAGACTCGCTCAGGCAAAGAGACATGATGGAGCTGACGCATCATGTGATTTGGTATCGTTTGGAACGACTGGGCGGCCTCAAGAGTGTGAAAATTGACAATGTGCGAGAGCGTGTGTATGAAGGCGCAAACTACTTCAGAGAGGACTACACGTGGACGAACATCTCAGACCTGAAAGGCTGGGTTCTTGCCGATATAAAAGCCCCGTTCCGTTCTATTGGAATTGGCTCTGAAATTGTAAGGTTCAACGGACTTGGTGAAATCGAACTGCCGAAACGTTTTTATGAAATAAAAGAATGATTAATCGAATTTAATCTATATTAATACCAAGTTTCTTCACTATATATACGATTTTAGTACAGAGCAGATACTTATAAAAATAAACAGATTTTCCCATGATTCATTTTAATGACGAATAATTTCATAAATTTGCGTCAATTAAAATTTCAAGCTGATATGGGAAGAAAAAAGACGTATGATATAGTCCCCCGCTTTAATGAGTTGATGATTCCGACATTGAAGGCTTTGAAAGTTCTGGGTGGTTCCGGTTCTATCGAAGAGATTAGTGAGAGGGTGGCCGAAATTGCAAACATCAGCGAAAAAGCCCTTGCTATCCCCCACACAAAGGATGGAATGCGCAGTGAAGTTGATTATAGGTTGGCTTGGGCAAGAACCTATTTAAGGAGTTATGGATTAATCGAAAATTCTTCAAGAGGAATTTGGGCATTAGCTGATAATGATATCAACCCAGATACCCTTAACGCGAATGAAATAGTTAAGGCCGTAAGAGCCGAAAACAAAAAACCGGAGAAAGATACATCCTCTTCTGATGATTCTATGGAGACCATTGTGGATCATGAGTCTGATGAATTAGATTGGAAAGAAAAGCTATTAAAAGTGCTTCAAGAGGTTGGACCAGCTGCCTTTGAAAGGCTTTGCCAAAGGATATTGAGGGAGAGCGGGTTCATTCAGGTCGAGGTTACCGGGAAATCCGGCGATGGAGGTATCGATGGTAAAGGTATCGTGAGACTCAATGGATTTTTGAGTTTTCACGTCTTTTTTCAATGCAAGCGATTCAAAGATTCAGTCGCATCGAGCTATATTCGAGATTTTCGGGGAGCGATGCAAGGACGGGCAGACAAAGGCCTGTTCATAACTACCGGCAAATTTACCAGAGATGCTATCAAAGAAGCAACCCGTGATGGTGCTCCTCCAATCGACCTAATTGATGGAGATCTGTTGTGCGAAAAATTGAAAGAATTCTCACTCGGCGTAAAAACGGAACTTATCGAGGAGGTGACCATCAACCCTGAATGGTTCGAAAAGATCTAAATTTTTGCTAGTTTTGATATACTTTTTCTCGTTTTTCAAAGGCTGGGACAGAGTGGGACAAAATACGATTTATACACAAATGTAACACAATAAGAACAAGACACCTTATAATCATTTGATTATCAGGTGTCTTTGGCAATATGGACGGAACTTTAATCCAAATACTTCGTTTTCAGTTTTCGCAGCAGGCGGGTGATCTCGCCGATCCAGAGAACGGAGGAGGTAGCGGCCAATAGAATCCCCCAATCCGCCCAGGACAACGGGACGGTGCGGAATGCCTCTCCGCCGAAGGTGACGATCAAGTATTGTCCGATCAGGATGATGGGCATGACGATTAGGAATCCGGTGCTCTTGAACAACCTTTTGAAGGCGGATCCTCCTGAGATAAATGCTTTGGCGTTGAACATGTTCCAGAATTGTAGCAGTACGAACGCTGTAAAGAAGAGCGACAGATTGTACAGAGACATGCCTTCCGGCTGTGTCACAAAGTAGTACATCAATCCCAGCAGCGCCATCGTAAACGCGGTCCCGATCCACAAGATCCGGGCACGCATGGGCTTTGTAATGATAAAATCGCTTGTTTTGCGCGGACTGTCCTGTAACACCTTGGGATTGGGCGGGAGGGAGGCTAAGGCGGCGGCGGCAAAGGTATCGATGATGATGTTCACCCACAACATTTGCGGTACTGTTAAAGGCATCTCTTTGCCCAGCAAGGTTCCCAACAGCACGATCAGCAAAGCCGTCAGGTTGATGGTCAGTTGGAAGAGGATAAAGCGTTGGATGTTTTTATAGAGCGACCGGCCCCACATCACGGCAGTGGCGATGCTGTTGAAGGAGTCGTCCAACAAGGTAATGTCACTGGCCTCTTTGGCGACAGAGGTACCCGTCCCCATCGAAAGCCCGACATCCGCATGGTTCAGTGCCGGAGCGTCGTTGGTGCCATCGCCCGTTACAGCTACCACTTCTCCGTTTTGTTTGAGCAACTCCACCAACCGTTGCTTATCCGTCGGCCGGGCCCGGCACATAATCTTTAGTTTTTGTACCCTTTTAAAGGCTTCCTCGTCCGATAATTGTTCAAAATCGACGCCCGTAATGATCTGTTCATCCGTATCTTTTTCCCGCCAGATCCCGATCTGCCGCCCGATCTCCCGGGCTGTGGCATAGGTATCCCCGGTCACGATCTTCACACTGATGCCAGCCTGCATGCACTTCTCCACGGCGGCGGGCACATCGCTCCGGATGGGATCGGAAATCGCTACGATCCCCAGGAAAGTCATTCCTTCCCGCGTCAGCAGCTCCACATCGCCCTCCTCGTAAGAATCAAGGACTTTGTAGGCGAATCCCAGGGTTCGCATCGCTTGGTTCTGGTAGTTTAAAAGCTGTTGGTCGATGTTGGAGCGGTACGTATCGGCTGCTAGTACACCCTCTCCGGTCAGTACTTCCCGGCATTTGGCGTAAACAATTTCGGGGGCGCCCTTTACATAAACGACTGTTTTTCCTACCCGTTCCGACTTCACCACCGTTGCCATGAATTTCCGTTCGGTGGAAAAGGTCAGTTGGTCCAGGATCTCCGCACCTTCCCGGTACTCCATATATGGAATACCCTGTCCGTGCAGCCACAACAACAAAGCGGCTTCGGTGGGATTTCCCAAGGTTTTGAGCTGTCCGTCCTCCGTGTGCTCCAGAAAAGCAGTGGAGTTGGCAGCGATCCCCTCTTTGATTAGAACGCTTAGTTTATCGTCCGATAATGTCTGTTCCGGTAAACCGAAAAAATGAGCCCGGTGAACCTGCATCCGGTTCTGGGTAAGCGTACCTGTTTTATCCGTGCAGATAACGGTGACGGCACCCATGGTTTCACAGGCGTGCATTTTCCGGACCAGGTTGTTGGTTTTAAGCATTTTACGCATACTGAGCGCCAATGAAAGCGTCACACTCATCGGCAGTCCTTCCGGCACCGATACCACGATAATGGTCACTGCTACCATAAAGTACTCCAATATCCGTTCCGCCGTATCCAGGGTCAGAAGGTTGTCCGCTGTAAAAATCCCGGCAAACAGGTCTTTTACAAGCAATATCGAAAAAGTAGCCCCAGCAACAATAAATCCGGCTATGCTGATAAAATGAGCCAAGCGTTGCAATTGCCGGTTCAGAGGCGTTTTCTCCTGTACTATCTCTGTCGATTTCCGGGCCACTTTTCCGTACTCCGTCTGGTCACCTACTTGTTTTACCTCGTATGTACAGTGTCCGTTCACCACAGTGGTACCCCGTAAAACGTAATTGGAAGGGTAGGTGGCCTCTTTTTTAAACTCTTCGAGGTGGATGGTCTTTCCGATGATCGGCTCTCCGGTGAGCGTCGATTCGTTCACTTGCAAAGACAACGCTTCCAGCAATTCACCGTCTGCAGGTACCTCTTCCCCCGTTTCTAACACCACAATATCTCCCACCACCAACTCGCGCTTCAACACTTCGTGAATTTCTCCGTCCCGGATCACTTTGTAAAGAATATCGTCGTTGATTTGGTTCAGGAGGTCAAATTTTTTGCCCGCATCCATTTCAAACCAGAACGAAATACCGGTTGCTAAGAATATCGCAACCAAAATACCGATGGTCTCCGCGTATTCGTTGTGCATCACCGAGATGATCAGGGAGAGTACGGCAGCCACCAGCAAGATTCGGATAATGGGGTCTTGGAACTTCTCCAGGAATAATTTCCACAAAGGTGTTTTAGGCGGGGGAGTGAGGAGGTTCATCCCGTACTTTTCCCGGCTCTCTGTTACCTCTTGTGCCGATAATCCATTGTATTGCTTGCGCTCCATCGTGCAACTGTTTTGTGTTTCTATCAGATTTTGCTGTTGACTATTTGCAAAATAGCCGCCTCCTTCTGTTGCGCTTCCCGGACGATCGCTTCTCCCTCCCGGATGATTTTTTCGGCAAATGCCTTGTCGTCTAATCCCACCGCATTGATTTTCACATTCAAAAAAGCCCCCATTACACCGGACCTAGCTGCAAGGGCCCCCACGCCGGCGTCTGATACCGAATTGGGGTTTCCGGCCTCCGCCATGGCTTGGGCGATCTCCATACCGGCGTAACACAACTGCATGGTTTTAAACGGGACCTCGGTGGCAAATTTGGTAGCCTCCTGAATGGCCTCACGCCGGGCCGCCTTCTCTTCCTCCGTTTTCTTGGGTAGACCGAAAGCATCCATGATTTTATTGAAAGCATTAGTGTCTTCGTCCACCAGTTTGATCAACTGCTCTTGAATTGCTTTTCCCTTTTCTGCCCAACGGCTGAACTCTTCCCAACGGGCGTCCCAACCGCTTTTATGTGCGGAGAGATTGGCCACCATCGTTCCGAGCGCAACTCCCAAAGCGCCCATGTATGCAGAGATGGAACCTCCGCCCGGCGCGGGGGATTCGGAAGCCGTTTCGTCTGCAAAATCGATCAATGTCTGATCAACCAGCTTTTTCCGGCCTTTCTCCGCCTCCTCTTCCAGAATGTATTCGATGATCTTCTTCCGGGGGTCGAACGGGTAAAGTTCGTCCAATCCTAACGATTTCACGGCAATCTTGATCAACTCTTTGTCGGAAACGCCGGACGAACGTTGCTGTTTGTGCAGGAAATAGCGCCCTGCATCCAGCATGGCTTGTAACGGGATTACGCCGACTAATTCGGAACCAGTCACCCGGATGCCCCGCGTCTGCGCCTTTTCGCACACCTCGTCGAATGCTCTATGGACGGAAGTCACCCCGATGTCCGTCAAGTTCATGGAGATTTGCGCCACTCCGTACTCTTCGATAAACCAGCCAATGGCCTTCACCGACTTCAATGTCCCGGGGACCATGACGGTATTACCCTGCTCATCTTTGAGTGGTTTTCCGGTAGCCGGGTCGTTTTTGGCCCGGCCACGTTCGCGCACGTCAAAGGCAATGGCGTTGGCCCGCCGGGTAGAGGTCGTATTCAAGTTGATGTTATACGCCACCAGAAAATTCCGGGCGCCTACCGCCGTTACTCCCGTTTTGCCAATCCGTTCGTTCCATTGACACGGCCCGAAATCGGGATGCCACGTTTCGCTTCCAATCCGCTCTTTCAACGCTTCGTATTCGCCGGAACGGCAATCGGCCAGATTTCTTCGCTCCGGAAAAAAAGCGGCGTTTTCATAACAGTATACCGGTATACTCAACTCTTCTCCGATCCGTTTGGCCAATTTCCGGGCATGTTCCGTCGTCTCTTCCATGCTGATGTTGGAGACGGGAATCAACGGACAGACATCGGTGGCTCCAAAACGGGGATGCGCTCCCTTGTGTTTGGACATATCGATCAGTTCGGAGGCTTTTTGAACGGCCCGGAAAGCCGCTTCGCACACCGGTCCCGGTTCACCGACCATCGTTACGACGGTGCGGTTGGTCGCTTTGCCCGGGTCCACGTCGATCACACTGACACCTTCCACGCTCTTCATAACATCCGTGATCTGCCGGATGATGTTCATATCGTTCCCTTCGCTGAAATTGGGAACACATTCGATAAGTTGCTTCATTATGTTGTGTTTTTTAAGATGAATTACAGTTGTTTACCGTTCAGGAATACCTGTTCTACGAGGTCGCTACCGTAAGCATAGGGCAGGTATTCAATGCCGGAGATCTCTTTTGTAATGTAAAAGTTGGCGCGCTTACCGACGGCAATACTTCCGGCCTCTTCCTGGACGCCCATGGCATACGCGGAATTGATCGTGGTGGCGTTGATGACTTCTTCCGGCAACATCTTGTAGTTAACACATCCGAAGGACATAATCAGCTTCATATTTCCGGAAGGAGAGGAGCCTGGATTGAAATCGGAAGCCAGCGCAACCGGCAGCCCGGCATTGATCATGGCGCGAACAGGAGAGCAGGGCATATTCAGGAAAAAGGCCGCCCCGGGAAGGACGGTCGGCATGGTTTCGCTACCCGACAGTGCGTCGATCTCCGCTTCTCCCACGTACTCCAGATGGTCTACCGAAATGGCGTTGTATTTTACGCCGACCTGCACCCCACCCGAGTAGTCCAATTCATTGGCATGTATCTTCGCACGCATTCCGTACTTCATCCCGGCATTCAGGATACGGTCGGTGTCCTCCACCGTAAAGAATCCTTTGTCGCAAAAAACGTCAATGTAATCGGCCAGCTCCTCCGCTGCAACGGCCGGGATCATCTCGTTGATGATCGCATCGACATACGCGGTTTGCCGCCCTGTGTACGCTTCCGGAACGGCGTGCGCCCCCAGGAATGTGGATTTGATGAGCAGCGGGGTATTCTCTTTCAGGCGGCGGATTATCCGCAACATTTTCAATTCGCTCTCCACATCCAACCCGTAACCACTTTTGATTTCCACGGCTCCCGTTCCCAACCCTGCAATCTCTTCCAGGCGGGCAAAAGCCGCCTCGTACAATTCCTCTTCCGTAGCCCGTCGCAACTGCTTGGCCGAGTTCAGAATACCGCCACCGCGTTTAGCGATCTCTTCGTAGGAGAGCCCTCGGATTTTGTCCATGTATTCGATCTCCCGGCTTCCGGCATAGACCAAATGGGTGTGGGAATCGCAAAAGGAGGGAAGCACCAACCGGCCCGCAGCGTTTACCTCTTTCAGGCAATCAAACCGCTGTTCCAATAGCTCCCGGTCCAACTCCTGCATCGGGCCGAATGCCGCGATCCGGTCTCCCTCAGTCAACAGATAAGCATCCTCGATACACGCCACGTGCGTCATCTCTTTTCCGGCCACCCATTTGCGAGGCTTTTTTTCTACCTGCACCAATTTTTTGATATTGACGATTAGTAAACTCATGTCGTTCTATTTAACTGAATACCTGGAGCCTGTTGGCATCCAAACGGAGAAAGATAAAGATCAAAATGGTAAAAGCCCACAGGGAAGAACCGCCATAGCTGAAAAAGGGAAGCGGGATCCCGATCACCGGTGCCACTCCGATAGTCATCCCGATGTTGATGGCTACATGAAAAAAGAGGATGCAGGCTACTGCATAGCCGTAGATCCGTGAAAAATCGGAACGTTGCCGTTCGGCTAATTGGATCATACGCAGGATAAAGGCCATAAAGAGCAGTATGACAACGGTACTTCCGACAAATCCCCACTCTTCACCCACCGTACAGAAAATAAAGTCAGTACTCTGTTCCGGGACAAAATTGAATTTGGTCTGTGTCCCTTCCAGGAACCCTTTTCCCAAAAAACCGCCTGATCCGATGGCTATCTTGGATTGGTGGACATTGTACCCGGCGCCGGTCAGATCAGTTTCGATGCCCAGCAGGTTGTTGATACGGTCTTGCTGGTGAGGCTGGAGCTTTTCGAATACGTAATCCACCGTAATGGTAGCGCCAATGCAGAGCCAGGAGGCAAGGATCACTAGCAAGATCTGCTTCATTTTGCGCCTATACACAAAAAAGACACCGACGATATTGGTCAACAGGTAGGCATACAGTAACAGGCGGTTGTCCGACACAGGCAGTTTCAGTAACCAGCGCAAAAACATCCCAAATACGAAACAGAATACCAGAAAGATCAGGATGCGGTAAAGCTCCTGTTTGTTCTGCCGATAGTACAAAAAGGCCAGCAACGCTCCGCCGATGATGATCCCGAATACGGCTAAAGGGCTATAAAGTAACGTAAAGATAAACAAAGCAATGGTGATACAACAGAGCAACAGGATGGAACCGTGCAGACCTTCCCGGTACATCACCAGCAAAAAAGAGCCGTACACCAAGGCAGAACCGGTGTCCGGCTGCAACAGGATCAAACCGGCCGGGATCGCCAGTAAGAGCCCGACCTGGAGCAGGCTGGAGAAACGCATCATTTTGAAGCCGTGACGGCTCATTACGTTGGCGATTGCTAAAGCCGTTGCGAATTTGGCAAATTCAGCCGGTTGCACCCGGACGCCTCCCAGTTCGAACCAGCCGACCTGGCCATTGACCCGGATTCCGAAGAGGAGGACTGCCACCAGCGTTCCGATCGTTAACCCATAGATGACAAATGAGAAAGCGGTGAAAAATTTACTATCTGTCAGCAGGATGACTCCGGCCAATACAATTCCCGTGCCGATCCATAGCATCTGTTTTCCGTATTGTTGGGTGACATCCCAGATCTTACTGTGGGTGTCATCGAATACAGCGGCGTAAATATTCAGCCACCCCAGCAGCACCAGCAAAGTGTACATCCCGATAGACAACCAGTCTAAATTGGTCAGGAGGTCAGAGCGTCTGTTCATATCAGTCGATTAAGTTGGCTTCCAGCATGCGTTTTTCCAATGCGTTTTTCCGTTCTGGAACGGTTCCGGTCAGGTATTGTTCAATCAATAAGCCAGCAATGGGAGCGGCGTAACTGGACCCCCATTCGCCGTTCTCCACATATACCAGAATAGCGATCTGCGGGTTCTCGCGCGGAGCAAACGCAAAAAAGGCGGAGTGATCTTCGCCGTGCGGATTCTGAATGGTCCCGGTCTTGCCGCAGATCACCACCGAATCGCTGGCAGCGTTTCTTCCCGTACCGGCCTTCACCGCGTTCTCCATTCCATCGATGATGCACTCAAAATAGGAACTCTTGATATTCACAGGGTGCTTCTTGATCCGAGCAGCATGCTCCTGGTCCATGGGGCGGACAATGTGGGGAGTGATGTAGTAGCCCCGGTTGGCAATACAACTGACAATGTTGGCCATTTGCAGAGGCGTCATCAGCAGCGCTCCCTGTCCGATGGCCAAAGACATTACATAGGTATAGTACCAATTTTGGGTCTTAAACTCCCGGTCGTAATGCTCCCTGGTCGGAATGGAACCGGGCAGTTCGTTGAGAAAATCGGGACATATCTGCTGTCCTAGCCCGAACGACATGACTTGGTCCCGCCAGGGATCGTAAGCATCCCGTACCCCTTTGTACCGGGAATTCTCCAAGATCCGCCGGAATACATTCACAAAATAGGGATTGCAGGAGTGCTGGATGGCACCGCGGAGGTCCAGGGGAGAGGGGTGGTTGTGGCAACTCATGAACCGGCCATTAAAAGAGGCACCTCCGTAACATTCAAATTTGGATGCAGGGGTGATCACGCCCTCTTGCAATCCGATCAACCCCATGATTGTTTTAAATATGGAGCCGGGTGGGTAGGTTGCCATCACTGTACGGTCAAAGAGAGGAAGGTTCGGATTCTGTTGCAATTTAGCGTAATTGGTGCCCCGTTCCAGGCCCACTAACCACTGGGGATCGAAGCCTGGGCTGGAAACCTTCAGCAGAATTTCACCCGTAGCCGGTTCAATGGCGATCACACCGCCCTTTTTGTTCTGCATGAGGTGATAGGCATACTCCTGCAACCTGATGTCTAACGTGGTGGTCAGATTTCCTCCCACGACAGCCGGTTCGTCGTAAGCTCCGTCTTTCAACGATCCTTTCGTACGGTTGTAGTTATCCACCAGCAGGATCTTTTTCCCTTTGGTCCCCTTCAAGACCTGTTCGTAACTCTTCTCCAATCCGTTCACGCCGATGTAGTCGCCCGGTGCATAGCTGCTGTCCCGTTCGATCTGGGCACTGCTGACCTCTCCAATATACCCGAACACATCTGCCGAATGGGAGATGTTGTACTTCCGCAGGGTTCTCGTCTGTATAAAAAAACCGGGGTATTTGTACAACTTCTCCTGCAACATGGCGTACTTGTTGTCCGTGATCTGCGACACCAAAGAAGAGGCTTTGTAGCGGGAGTAGCGTTTGCATCGCTCCAGACTTTTAACCAGGCTCTCTTTGGTGATGCCCAGGATAGAGGTCAGTTCCGTTGTATCGAACGCCTGCATCTGGCGGGGGATGATCATCAGGTCGTAAGCTGCCTGATTGTATACCAGCAACGTATTGTTCCGGTCGAAAATTAACCCTCTGGCGGGGTATTGTACCTCCACCCGCTGGGAGTTGTTAATGGCCGACATTTTATATGAGTCGTCCATGACCTGTAAATAAAACAGCCGAATGATATAGACGGCAAAAATGCAGATCATGATCCCTGAAATAACCGCTCGCCTGTGTGTAAATTTGTTCATAAGATCCGGCTACTCCTGTTTTTTCTTCAAAGCTATGAAGTAATAGAGCAATATAAAAAAGCAGGAAACTACTGTACTGCATACAATACGCAGCAAGGTAATGGAAAAGTTGGCGAACGAGAAAGCTTCCGCCAGAATTAAAACCGTGTGAAAAGCCAGCATGGACAAAAACAGGTATTTCAGGAACCAGCCGAAACTTTTATTCAGGCCGGCGCCCGGGATGTCGTCTACCTGTTCGCGGTTGGAAGTCAATTGCAACATTTTTGGGCGGATGTAAGCGACAAAAGTGGCCGCAGCGATATGAATGCCCACGGTGTTATTGGCCATATCCAAAACCAACCCCAGCAAAAAAGCGGTAAAAAGCACCGTCACCTTTTTTATTTTATAGGGCATGATCAGAATAGCCAACGGGTAGATGTTGATGTGTACGAACGAGTGCAACTGTATATTGTCCAGGATCGCTATCTGGATCATGCACAGGCAGAAGAGATGTAGCAGGTATTTACTGTTATTCATTGTTCTGCATTTGATCGTAAGCGGCTGTTTCCAGTTCCCGTTTTTCCTCTTTTCTCCGGTGGCCAATAATGTATACATTCGATAGCTTCCTAAAATCGGTTGCAAGTTTTACTTTGATTGTCAGAAAATTGGCCGTCTCCCTGTCAACTGTTTCAACAAACCCGATCACTTCTCCTTCCGGAAAGATGGAGGTGAAGCCGGATGTGACAATGGTGTCTCCCTGTTCGACATTTACGTGAAAGGGGATATCGTTCAGGTATGAGTAGCGGTAATCTTTGCCGTCCCACTGCAGAGAACCGTAATAACCGTTCTTTCGGATCTTGGCGGAAACCCGCAGGTTGGTGTTGACCAGCGGCAGAACGATTGAGTGGTGGTTGCTGACATTCTGGATAATCCCCACTACTCCGTCTATAGAGGTGACCGCCATCTCTTGGAGAATGCCCTCTTCCGTTCCCCTGTTCAGGGTGATGTAATTTTTAGTTTTGTTGTAGGTGGCGTTGATGGTTTTTCCGCTGTAAAAATGGTAGTTCGAGTCGGTGTGGAGAGAGTCCCATACCGGAACTTCCTCCAATTGGTCTGTCAATACACCTATTTTATTCCGGAGGATAGTATTCTCTTCAACCAATTTCCGGTTCTCCTGCCGCAATTCGAAATACCCCCTGATTTCTTTGACCTGCGAGGAGAGATTAAAAAAGAAGGTAGAGGTGTAGGTAGAAAAAATGGTTCGTTGGTACCGGTTGTGTTCGACTATCAATGAAAAAGCCACAAATTCCAATAGAATAAAAATAATCGTAAAATGATACCTGAGTATAAGTTTGATAATGTTCTTCACGCCTGATGCTTCTGTGGCTCCTTCGTTCTACTATCGGAGCAGGAACGAAAATTTATCTACATTTTTCAGGGCGATGCCGGTTCCTCGTGCAACGGCCCTGAGTGGGTCCTCTGCAATGTGGAAGGGGATATTCAGCTTATCGGACAAACGTTTATCCAACCCTCTCAACAACGCCCCGCCGCCAGCCAGATAGACCCCTTTGTTGACGATATCGGCATACAGTTCGGGCGGGGTCTGTTCCAAGGCACCTAGAATGGCGATCTCGATCTTGGAGATCGATTTTTCCAGACAGTGGGCGATCTCCTGGTACGAAACCGGTACCTCTACCGGCAATGCCGTCATCTGATTCGGTCCCTGCACGATAAAATCGGCGGGCGGCTCATCCAACTCCGACAGGGCGGAACCTACGTGGATCTTGATTTCCTCGGCCGTCCGTTCCCCGATCTTGATGTTGTGCTGGTGGCGCATATACTCCTGAATATCGTCCGTCAGGTCGTCCCCGGCAATCCGGATCGATTTGTTTGTCACAATTCCGCCTAAGGAGAGCACGGCGATCTCCGTGGTTCCCCCGCCGATGTCCACAATAATGTTCCCTTCCGGGGCCTCCACATCCAAGCCAATCCCAAGAGCGGCCGCCATCGGCTCGTAGATCATATAGACATCCCGGCCGCCGGCGTGTTCCGACGAGTCGCGCACGGCGCGCACCTCCACTTCGGTACTTCCCGAAGGAATGCAGATCACAATGCGCAGGGAAGGAGAGAAGAACTTGTTGTTGATGTTAGCCATTTTGATCATGCCCCGGATCATCTGTTCCGCCGCGTTAAAATCCGCGATCACGCCGTCCCGCAACGGGCGGATCGTTTTGATGCTATCGTGGGTCTTTCCTTGCATCTGCCGAGCTTTCTCACCGATGGCGATCACTTTTTCCGTCCGCCTGTCTATGGCTACGATGGAGGGTTCGTTCACCACCATCTTGTCGTTGTTGATTATAATGGTATTGGCCGTTCCCAGGTCAATAGCGATATCTTGTGATAAAAAAGAAAACAATCCCATATTTCGTAATTAGTGTTTAAAGTGTCTCATTCCTGTAAATATCATTGCTATACCGTATTGGTCGGCAGCATCGATCGAATCCTGATCCCGGACGGAGCCACCCGGTTGTATAATAGCAGTAATACCGGCTTTGTGAGCTGCCTCCACGCAATCCGCAAACGGAAAAAAGGCATCAGACGCCAATACGCTTCCTAGGATTCGTTCCCCGCCTTGCCGGATGGCATTCTCCAACGCCCAGATCCGGCTCACCTGGCCGGGACCAGTCCCAGTAGTGCATTTATCTTTCGCCAACGCAATTCCGTTAGATTTGGTATGCTTGACAACTTTCCAGGCAAAAAGCAGGTCTTCCCACTCTGTTTTTGTCGGCTCCCGCCGGGTGACAATCTGTATTTCCTTTGTCTCCGGAAATAAAACCGTATCCGGATCTTGGATCAACAGGCCACCCAGAACAGTTTTGGCTTTTGGGGCTTCTCTGTCCACCCGACCGATCTCCGGTAGGCAGAGTAGGCGGATGTTTTTTTTCTGGGTCAGAATATCCAACGCCTCCTGCGAAAAGGAGGGAGCGATCACCACTTCCAAAAAGATCGGGGACATCATCTCCGCACACTCCCGGTCAATGGTCCGGTTAGCCGCCACAATGCCTCCGTATATGGAAACCGGATCTGCTTCGTAAGCCTTCCGGAATGCCCCGGAAATGGTTGCATCGCTTCCTACCCCGCAGGGATTAGCATGTTTGGCAGCAACCACCGTCGGTTCCTCAAACTCTTTTAACGCCTCCAACGCCCCATCGGTATCTCCGATATTGTTGTAGGACAACTCTTTTCCATGAAGTTGGACTGCAGCGGTCAGGGTGCCTTCCGTACCTTTGACGGAGGCGTAAAAAACCGCCTGCTGGTGCGGATTCTCCCCATACCGCAACTCCTGCTTTTTCTCGTAGGTCAATGTAAGTGTGTCGGGTTCCCGGATCCCTAACTTCCGGCTGAAGTAATCCGCAATCAATGCGTCGTAATGCGCCGTATGGATAAATACCTTGGCGGCCAGCATCTCTTTGGTGGCCGGGGTGGTATCCCCAAACTCCTTCAATTCGGAAAGAACGTTTGCATAGTCTTTTGGATCCGTCAATACGGTGACAAATTTGTAATTTTTAGCGGCCGCCCGGATCATGGTAGGGCCGCCGATGTCGATGTTCTCGACCACCTCCTCGTGGGATACCCCCGGTTTCAGAACCGTCTGTTTGAAAGGGTAGAGGTTGCAGACAACGAGGTCGACCGGTTCAATGCCGAGTTCGTCCATCTGCCTGCGGTGGTCCTTGTTATCCCGAATAGCCAGAATGCCGCCTTCTACGTTGGGGTGCAGTGTTTTTACCCTGCCGTCAAAACATTCGGGGAATTTGGTCAGGTCCGAAATATCCCGTACGTGAATTCCCTCTTCTTTCAGTTTTTTGTAAGTCCCTCCGGTAGATATGATCTCCCATCCCAAGGATTGCAAGGTGTTGGCAAGATCTACGATCCCCGTTTTGTCAAATACGCTTATTAATGCTTTTTTCACAAATATTTCGTGTTTTTTTAGATGCTTTATTACGATTCGACAAAGTTAAGAAAAAAGAATGTTTTCCTACAGGAAAAACGAGATAAATTTTTGGTTGGCTTGGTGCTACTTAATTGGTTATAATCAACCGGTTGCCACTTTTGGAAACGGAATAGGGGCGGAGTGGGTAAATTTTTTGTTCCGTTTTTGTTGGTTGCCCGGAATACAGTTCGTACTGGGTTTTACAAACAGGACAGGTAGCTATCAGGCCTTCCAGATCGGCACTGGTAAAATGGGAGGTGAGGCTGCTGCAAGCGGTACACGTGGCGTCGAAACAGGTAAAATGATCTCCATCTGGAGTATAGATAACTACTCCGTTTCCTTTATATCCCAACGGATTACCTGTGTTGCTGTGTGTAAAGTATCGGGTGCCGTTTACCCAGGGCGCTTCGCCTCCGCCGCCGATGGTGATAACGGCGTTCCCGATCGGAACGTAGGGAACGATGTGGTCTCCTCCCAGTTTACCGGCATTTTTATCGTCGCATCCGAGATTCAGAAGTAAAAATGCGGTGATTCCGAAAAAAAAGGTTATTTTTGAAACCATTGAAATTAATTTTATCCCGCAAAGATACAAACGAAATGGACAATAACAGCAGTGATCCCAACTGGGTATATATACTTTTAACAATTGTAGCTGTTGGCTTCGGTCTGTTCCGTTCTGTTCACAAGAAGTTCAGGGATATGGAGAGGTCGGAATCGTTTCCCTGGGAAGAGGAGCCTTCTTCCGAAAAATCGGAACCATCTTTCTGGTACGAAAAACCGGCCAAACCGGATCGTAAACCTTTCCTGGAAATAGAGTATGTCGAGCGGCCGGAGTACGTACCGGCGGAGGAGAAGAAAGGGGAAACCCTGCTTGTATCAAGCCCGGTTTTTTCCAGCTCTTCGGAGAGAGAGGAGGAGGAAGCGCTCGAATTTGACCTGAAAAAAGCCATCATCTACAGCGAAATCCTCCACCGCAAATACGACTGACCCTATCCGATTTTTCTAACATTTTTACTGTTCGCACTAAGAGTCTGTGTAAAAATTTGCACGACAGAAGCAAAGGTATAACAGGTTCCGGAACGGGTGTAAAAATCACTAATATACTGGAGATGTTTTGTGCTTTAACCAGGCGGTTTCTTCGGGCGTAAGGAACGGGCTGATTTTTTCAAATATAAGGGCGTGGTAATCATTCAGCCATTTTTTCTCTTCCTCCGTCAACAATGCCGGCAGCAAAGGAGCGGTATCGAAATAGCAAAGCGTCAGGGTTGCAAATCCTAGCCACTCTCCGAAGGCATTTGAGCCTTCATCGGTGCACAAAAGCATGTTCTCGTGCCGTATACCGTATTGGCCTTCCAAGTAGACAGCCGGTTCGTTTGAAGTAACCATACCTGGCAGGAACGGCTGCTCCTTCCAATTTTGCCGGACCTCCTGCGGCCCCTCGTGTACACAGAGGAAATGACCTATCCCGTGGCCGGTACCGTGGCCGTAATTCTTTTTATTTCTCCACAAAGGATACCTGGCAACCACATCAAATCCCGCTCCGGAAGTTCCTTGGGGAAAACGGCAATTCGTTAAAGCGATCATTCCCTTCAACACCAGCGTGTAATCCTCTCGCTCCTCCGGAGTCAATTCGCCCAACGGAACTGTCCGGGTCACATCTGTTGTTCCGTAGAGATACTGCCCACCGGAGTCCAACAGATACAACCCCTTCCGCTCCAACAGGCTGTCTTTGCCCGGAAGGGCAGAGTAATGCGGAAGAGCGGCATTCCTGCCGTACGCGGAGATCGTCGGAAAACTGTCGGAGATATAATCACTGCATACACTTCTGAACTTGGCCAGTTGCTCCGCAGCTTCGGTTTCGTTTATATCCTTTTCTCCGACGGTTTGCTCCAGCCAGTAAAAAAAGCGGGCCAATGCAATCCCGTCCTGTAAACAGGCTTTTTGGAAGCCCGCCGTTTCTGTCGGGTTTTTGACGGCTTTTTCCAAAATAACAGGCGAGCGGTTTTCCCGCACCGTAAAACGCGAAGATACCTTATTGTATACGGCACAATTCAATGAAAACGGGTCTAGGGAAAACACCGCAGACCCCTGCAATGCATCCAAAAACAGGAACAGATGGTGGTAATCGGCTATTTCCACGCCGACTTGCCGCAAATACTCCGCTGTTTCCCGGGCCAGCTTGTGTGTCTTTACAAAGAGGTGAGCGCTCTCTTTCCCCACGACTGCATACGAAATAACCAACGGATTGTACGGAATATCCCGTCCACGGATATTAAACAACCAGGCAATCTCATCCAAACTGCTGAACAAGATATAATCCGCCTGTACGTCGCTCAGAAATTTCCTGACAAACAGTAACTTATTCTCTACCGATCTGCCGCAGCACGACAACTCCAACGACATTACGGGAGTATCCGGCAAGGAGGGACGGTCCAACCACAACTCTCCGAAAACATCTGTCACTTCTCGGATCCGGATATCTTTTCCGGAAAAACAGGCTTTTAAACGGGAAATCGAACTCACGGGAGTACAGAAAGGATCTATACCAACCGTTGCATTTTCCGGCAATACATCCGCCAACCATTCCGGATAATCTACTGCGCCGGGAATCCGGAGTTTGTGTAAAGTGATACTGGAATCCTGCAACTCCTTCCCGGCCTGGATAAAATAACGGGAATCCGTCCAGAGGCCGGCAACATTCGGAGTCACCACAACTGTTCCGGAAGAGCCGGTAAAACCGGAAAGCCATTCCCGTTGTTTCCAGGGGGCAGGCAAATATTCACTGTTGTGCGGATCTGTACTGGACACGATGTAAGCGTCCAAATTTTCCCGGGCCATAATTTCCCGCAAGGAGCATAGTTTTTTTTGTGTTGTCATGCGTGTAAAGATAGTGTAGAATCAGGCTATTGACAAATAAAATATCATTACAACTGTAATGACATTTGCATAAAAGAACGATCGAATAATGGAAATAAAATAAAATACAAAGATTGTGACATTACACATCTATAATCCGTCTGCTTACCTATATAAGCACCTCTATATTGTTCACATAAAACACTAAAGTCCATGCATATAATCTATTTTATCAAAAGAAAAAGAATAAGATTCAAGTATAGAAAGCGATATTTAAAGTGTTTTTTTTCGGTCGTTGTGCTATATATTAATGTATATATATTATAATATCAGTTTATTATGCGATTCAATTAAAGATTTAATTTATATCTATCTGTTCTGAAAAAGTAAGATTATATATGTTTAATTGTGTGAATATCATAGAATTACATAGATCTCGGAGAGTTTGGAATACGAATATGATTGATTTTCAAAACTATCAGATGCAACATGTTCTTTCAAGAAGGAATATGTTACACTTGTAATTTGCAAGTATTTACGATCGTAACTTGTAGAATTGCCATAATTAGGTTACATTTGTAATACCTTACAGCATTTGATTTTTTACCAGGAAAGAACGAAAAGACACACTCATCCTATTTAAGTGTATAAAGAAGGAGCATGTATGAGCACGATCAAAGACCGTCTGAACGAGATTATGGAATACAAGGAGTTGACAGCGACAAAATTTGCCGGACTGATCAATGCCAATCCTTCTGCCATCTCCCATTTGCTGAAAGGGCGTAACCGGCCCGGCTTGGAAATGCTGGAACACATTGCCCGGGCGTTTCCGGATATCAGTATGGACTGGTTGATTTCCGGAACAGGAAGTATAACGGGAAAAAACACGGATACTCCGGTAGTTGTGGAAGAACCGCTCTTTCGGGTGTACCCAATGACTGAACCGGAACCTGTTATTTCGGAAAAAACAGCCGTTCTCCCTGAAAGGCCAACGGCTGCTCAAACGGCCCCTTTGGGAAAAACACCAAAGAGAGTGATTCTTTTTTATACGGACGGGAGTTTTGAGGAGTATCACAACAATTAGAAATGTCCCCAAACGCTTCTTGTAAATAAAAAAAGAGCCCGTTTGAATTTTTAGTCATTTGAGGTTCCATTTTATGTCGGGAACGAGGCGCATAGTGGTTCTATGTAACGAGTTTCCGGCAAAAGGCCCAAAGGGCAAAAATTCTTATATAATTCCGATAATTTCTTGTATATCCTTAAAGCCATTGGCATCTAAGTATGCCTCTATTCCGTCGATGATTTTTACCGTGACGGTAGGGTCGATGAAATTCGCCGTGCCGATCTGAATGGCAGAAGCGCCAGCCATCAGAAACTCCAGAGCATCGGCTGCGTTCATGATTCCTCCCAAGCCTACCACTGGTATTTTTACCGCTTTGGCTACCTGCCAGACCATGCGGAGCGCTACCGGTTTGACACAGGGACCGCTCAATCCGCCCGTAACCGTACTGAGAACCGGCTTCCGTTTTCGGATATCTACGGCCATTCCCATCAGGGTATTGATCAAGGAGAGGGAATCCGCGCCTTCCGCTTCGGCAGTACATGCAATCTCCTGTATGTCCGTTACATTGGGAGAAAGCTTTACCATCAGGTGTTTCCGGTAGACTTTCCGTACTGCCCGTACCACTTTCGATACGGAAGAGCAACGGGTACCAAAAGCCATGCCGCCCTCTTTTACATTGGGGCAGGAGATGTTCAACTCAATGGCCGGGATCTGTTCCAGCTCATTTATTTTAGCGGCTGTTTCAACATAGTCGCAAACAGTAGACCCTGAAACATTGACTAAAATATTTGTTTTAATATCTTTTATTCCGGGATAGATCCGGTCGACAAAATAGTCCACCCCTTTGTTTTGCAATCCGACGGCGTTCAACATGCCGGAAGCGGTCTCCGCCATGCGCGGGTAGGGGTTTCCTTCCCGGGGGTGCAGGGTCGTGCCCTTGACAATAAAACCTCCCAAACGGGAGAGGTCTATAAAGTCCTGAAATTCGGTACCGTAACCGAAAGTACCGGAAGCAGTCAACACCGGATTTTTTAACTCCAATCCGGCCAGATCTATCGTTAATTTTGCCATTTCAATGCTTTTATGTTAAAAACAGGCCCTTCCGTGCAAACGCATTTGTTCCCTTCCAGTGTCTCCGTGACACAACAGAGGCACGCACCGATCCCGCAGGCCATTGTATTTTCCAAAGATACCTCACAAGCAATTCTTTTCTGAAAAGCATACTCTGCAACCGATTTCATCATCGGCTCCGGTCCGCAGCAATAGATCCGGTCAAATGTTTCCCGCAACACGGAATGAGCGATCGGGAATCCCTTTTCTCCGAATGTTCCGTCCTCAGTGGTGCAATGGAGAGTGGCGACCATGCCCAGGTTTTCGCGCAATACCACCTCCGAACAGCTCCGTACTCCGATCAGCAGTTCCGGATACCCGCCTTTTTGACGCAAGGTTTTAGCTAAAAAATGCAGCGGAGCGATGCCGACGCCACCACCGATAAGCAGGATTCGTTCTTCTTTTCCCGGCAGGGTAAAGGTATTGCCCAACGGCAGGAGAATATTCAGTTTATCCCCTTTTTTCAACGCTGCCAAGCAGGCGGTCCCTTTTCCGGCGATTTTGATCAGCAGGTAGAGCAATCCGTTGGCCGGATCGGCGTCAAAGATAGAGATCGGCCGTCTCAGGAAGGTCTCAGGACTGCCTTCTACTTTGATGTTTACAAATTGTCCCGCAGCTACTTCCGGAAGTATGGGTGCGTACAGGGTCAAAAAAAACAGGGTATCCGTCAAAGACCGGTTTTCCTGCACCGTAAAGTCAATGATCTTCTTCATTTGTGTTTGAGTTTCTCTTTCAGGTATTTACCGGTATAGGATTGTGCGCATTCCGCCAACGCTTCGGGAGTGCCGGCAAAAACAACACGACCGCCCTCTTTGCCCCCTTCTGGTCCCAGGTCGATGATGTGATCCGCACCCTTGATCACATCCATGTTGTATCACGACGGTGTGTTTTCGGGCGATCAGAGCATTCAGGGACTCCATCAATTTGTGGATGTCGTAAAAGTGCAGGCCGGTAGTGGGTTCGTCGAATATAAAGAGGGTCGGGGTTGCGTTTTCCCGGCTCAGGTGATAGGCTAATTTAACCCGCTGGCTCTCTCCACCGCTCAACGTACTGGAGGATTGGCCCAATTTCACATAACCCAATCCGACGTCTGTCAATTTCCGGAGTTTCTCTACGATATTCCGTTCCGTGTGGGTTTTACCTTCGGAAAAGAACGCTACCGCTCGGTCTACTGTCATCTCTAAAATATCGTATATGTTTTGGCCTTTGAACCGGACTTCAAGTACCTCCTCTTTGAACCGTTTCCCTTTGCAATGTTCGCACTCTAAGAATACATCTGCCATAAATTGCATCTCCACTTTGATGATTCCTTCTCCCTGACACTCTTCGCAACGTCCGCCCGGAACATTGAACGAAAAGTGGGAGGGCTTGAATCCCTGTGCTTTGGCCAATTTTTCGTCGGCAAACAACTTCCGGATATCGTCCCAGGCTTTCAGGTAGGTCACCGGATTGGAACGGGAGGATTTTCCGATGGGGTTTTGGTCGATGAACTCTACACCTGACAGATCGGAGAGGTCGCCCAACAGTTTATCGTAACTGCCGGTGCGATCGAAATGCTCGCCGTACTGTTTTTGCAAAGCCGGTACCAACAGGGTTTTGACCAATGTGCTTTTTCCTGATCCGCTTACGCCGGTAATGGCGGTCATCACACCCAAGGGAATGTCCACCATTATATTTTTCAGGTTGTTTTCCGTCGCTCCGGTAAGGGTGATCTTTCGGGAAGAGGTTCGCCTGCGGGAAGGGAGTTCGATCTGTTTTTTTCCGTATAGATAAGCAGAAGTAAGCGTGTCGGCCGATTTCAATTGCTCCAGAGTGCCCTGAAAAACAATCTCTCCGCCCAATTGTCCGGCCAACGGACCGACATCGATGATCTCATCGGCCGCCCGGATCATATCTTCGTCGTGCTCCACTACGGCCACCGTATTGCCCAGCTCTTTCAGGCGCTTCAACACACGAACCAATTGTTCGGTGTCCCGGGAGTGTAAACCGATGCTTGGTTCGTCCAAAATATAGAGCGATCCGACCAAGGCCGAACCGAGGGAAGTAGCTAAGTTGATCCGTTGGGACTCTCCGCCGGAGAGGGTAGAGGAGAGGCGGTTGAGGGTCAGGTAGCCCAATCCGACTTCCATCAAAAAATCGAGACGGTTCCAGATATCCGGAAGGATCCGTTCTGCAATTTGCTGCTGCCGGCCGGTGAGCCGGATATTCCGGAAAAAAAGCTGCAACTCGCTGATCGGCATATCTACCAATTCGGTGATGGATTTACCGCCGACCAGTACCCAAGAGGCTTCCGGTTTCAGGCGTGTTCCCCGGCAATCCGGACAGGTTGTTTTACCCGTATACCTGGCAATCATTACCCGGTTCTGGATTTTGTACCGTTGGGATTCCAACCAAGCAAAAAAGTCGTAAATTCCTTTGAACCAATGAGAACCGTGCCACAACATCTCTTTCTGTGCAGCAGTCAGTTCGTAATAGGGGGTGTGGACCGGAAAACCGGCTTTGTGTGCACTCCGCACCAACCACTGTTTCCATTCCCCCATGATTTCTCCGCGCCAGCAGACAACACAGTCTTCGTATACGCTCAAGGCCTGGTTCGGGACAACTAAATTTTCGTCGATCCCCAGTATTCTTCCATACCCTTCGCACCGGGGACAAGCGCCGATCGGGGAGTTGAAACTGAACATGTTGACGGAAGGCACCTGAAAGGTGATACCGTCCGCTTCGAAACGGTTGGAGAAGGTGCGGACCGTGTCGGCCGTTTCGATCAAGCAGGTGCCACCTCCCTCGTACAGCGCCGTCTCTACCGCATCCGAAATCCGGGAGACGGTGTCTTTTTCGTTATTGACGGAGATCCGGTCGATCACCAGGCTGATCTCCTCTCCTCCGGACGACAACTCTATTTGTTGTTCCAACAACTCTTCTATCCGGCGGTATTCGTTTTGGTATTTGACGCGGGAAAATCCCTGTGTCAGCAGTAGTAACAAACCGCCCGGTTCGAGCAGGCGGGGCGGGCGAGCCAAGATTATTGTACTTACCCCCTGATTATTTTCTAAAACATAACGGGTAATGTCGTCCGTCGTGTCCCGTTTCACCTCCTTTCCCGAAACCGGGGAGAACGTTTGGCCGGCCCGGGCGTACAACAATTTCAGGTAATCATATATCTCGGTGGAAGTCCCGACGGTGGAGCGTGGATTGGATGTATTGACTTTCTGTTCGATAGCGACGGCAGGAGGGATCCCTTTGATGTAGTCGCATTCTGGTTTGTTCAGACGTCCTAAGAACTGCCGGGCGTATGCCGATAAACTCTCCACGTATCTTCGTTGCCCTTCTGCATACAGTGTGTCAAACGCCAGAGAAGATTTTCCGCTCCCCGAAACTCCGGTGATCACAATCAAGTTATTCAGATCGATGTTCAGATCAATGTTTTTCAGATTGTGTACCCGCACTCCCTTCAGTTCTATCTTTTGTTTTCCCATATTTTGCAAAGATATATCTTTTTTTCCACCGTCGCTCTCGTCTGCTGATCTGAGGAAGCGTTTTTTGCTTTCGAAAACAGCAGGCCGGAGTTTTTTCGTTTGGGAACTAAAAAAGCGCTCCGGAAAGGAGCGCCTTTAGTATTGGAATCAAATCCGCAGATCTATTCGGAAACAACCTCAAATTCCACATTTACTTTTACATCCCGATGCAGTTTGATCACAGCCGTGTGTGTACCCACCTCTTTGATCTCTTTCAATGCAATTTTTTTGCGGTCAATCTCGAATCCTTGAGCCTGTAACGCTTCGGAAACCATGATGTTGTTCACAGAACCGAAGATCTTTCCGGAACTGCTGGTTTTGGCTCCTATGGTCAGTTTCAGGTTTTCCAATTTGGTTGCCAGTTCCTGTGCCTCTGCCTTCAGCTTAGCCTCTTTGTGGGCGCGCTGTTTGATATTTTCCGCCACTACTTTTTTGGCCGATTCGGTCGCCAAAATGGCATATCCCTGAGGAATAAGGTAGTTCCGTCCGTAACCGGGTTTCACATTGATGATATCGTCTTTGTGCCCTAAGTTGGCCAGATCGGTTAATAAGATAACTTGCATTTTTTCCTCCTTCCTTAATTATTTCATCAAATCGGTTACATAGGGCAGCAAAGCCAGGTGTCTGGCCCTTTTTACCGCCGTAGCTACTTTCCGCTGATATTTCAGCGAGGTTCCGGTGATTCTTCTGGGCAGTATTTTCCCTTGTTCATTCAGAAATTTCTTCAGGAATTCCGGGTCTTTATAGTCGATGAATTTGATCCGGCTTTTCAGAAAGCGGCAATACTTTTTCTTTCTGATCTCTACAGAAGGCGGAGTTAAATATCTGATTTCACTTTCGTTCTGTGCCATGGCTTAGTCCTCCTTTTTTGCTTGGTTCTTACTTCTTCTCTTTAAGGCATACTCGTATGCATACTTGTCCAATCTGAAGGTGAGGAAACGGATCACCCGTTCGTCCCGGCGGTAAGTCGTTTCCAACTTGTCCACCAATGCACCTTCTGCTTCGAATTGGAGCAGATGGTAAAATCCGGTCGTCTTTTTCTGGATCGGATAAGCCAATTTGCGAAGGCCCCAAGCCTCCTCGTGTTCAATCCGGCCGCCGTTTTCCGTGATGGCCTGCTTGAACTTTTCTACCGCTTCCTTTATCTGTACATCAGATAAAACGGGAGTTGTAATGAAAACGGTCTCGTAATGGTTCAACATACTAAAATGGATTATTGGTAATAAAATAAATTTGACCGCGCAAAGATACTCTTTTTGAGGAAACAGCAAAAATTATTTTCGTGAAAATCAGCGAGTCTGTTTAAATTTTGCAACTGAAATCATTTGTAAATGTTGCGACGGTTTAGCTCCGCGTGGTAACGGGCGGCATATTCGTTGTGCTGTTTCAATGTTTTGGAAAAGCGATGTCTACCAGAAAAATCACTGTCCGCACAGAAGAAAATGTAGTCGTGCCGGGCGTAATTCAGCACCGCATCCATCGCTACCGGAGAAGGCATCCGCACCGGGCCGGGCGGTAATCCTTTGTGTTTGTAGGTATTATACGGCGAATCAACCGCTATATGTGAGTGCAGGACCCGACGGATGGTGAAATCGTTCAGGGCGAACTTCAACGTCGGACAGGCTTCCAGGAACATGCCTTGTTTCAATCGGTTCATGTAAACGCCGGCGATCAGCGAGTACTCCTCTTCCGCGATCGTCTCTTCTTCCACAATGGAAGCGAGAATGGAGACATCTATGGAAGAAAGGCCTGCTTTGCGTGCCTGCTCCGTCCGTTTGCTGTTCCAAAAAACGCGGTATTCCATTGCCATCCGCCGGATCAACTCCTCCGGAGAGAGGCTCCAATACACTTGATAGGTGTTGGGAATAAACAGGACGATAACATTTTCCGGCCTAAAACCAAGTTCCCGTTGCAGTTCCGGATTCCGGACCGTGTGCAGAAAATCGGTGGAGTCTATGTCCAATTGGCGGGATATGATCCCGGCCATCTGTTCCAGCGTCCGCACGTTGTTAAAGGTCAGGTGGACGGCCAACTGGTTCCCGGAGCGAAACTGGTTGACGATTGCATTGTTGTTCATCCCGTTTTCAATACGGTAACAACCGGGTCTCACCTTGCCGGAGTACCGTTTGAGTTTCGCTGTCCAGCGAAGGGTAGTACTACTTTTTACATACGATCGGCTTTGCAGGGAATCCAGCACGGTTTCGAACGAATCGCCTTCCCGGACATAGATCAATCCATCATCGTCTACCTTCATATTGGGGGAAAGAATGACATAGTATCCGACTGCAATAACACCTGCCGCCAAAACGGCCGCAACCACCAAAATTCTCAGGGTCCACTTCATGCATTGTCTTTATTTCGGTATTCCCGGCTTACTCTTCATCCCGGAAATACAGTTTGTAATAGTTCATATCCCGGGCCGTATCGTATCCCTTTTCGATGTATTTCCGCTGTCCGTGAATGTATACGTGAAAATTTTTATCCAATTTCAGAACGTGGCGGAAGTACCGCTTTTCGTCCTTTACGGCATAATCCGAAACTGGAAAATCGTTGCTCAGGGGAATCTCCTTCTCCTGTTCGTATTGTTGCCGGAAGTCTTCGAAAGCGCGGATGACCTCCGGCTCCCGTACCACCTCTTCTTTAAAACGCTCTTCGGAAAAGGTCTCCGCCTCCTTGAAAAAGCCGATGGAACGGTTTAGCATATCGATCTGATCTGCCATTGGTACATCGTTCTCTTTGTTATACACCTCCCGGACAAACTCCTTGCACAGGTTCAGGTAGCTGCTGGTCTGAAAATAGCTGTCGTCGTATGCCGCTTCCAGGCCCAGAAAATCCTGCACCCAGTACAGTGCTTCCTTGCCGTTGGTCTTGTCCAAAACAGATACCTTGTAACCGACCTCCTCCTGTACGTTGAAGATCAGGCAGGCCTTGTCCAATTTCCGGATGTTGATCCCGGATTCGCTCTCCAAACGGTAGCTGTTCTGTTGCAGAATGACTCGCAGAAAGGTGTCTCGGCTTTCGGATTTAAAGATACCCACCGCATCACAGGCTCCCTCTTCCACGTGGCAGCCGCGGAACAGCACCACATATAACTCTCCTTCCTTGATATTCGGGTTGTTAGATTGTTCGTAGAGGTGCTCCGCAATCTCCAGCGAATGGCGGTAAAATTCCCCGCTTTCCGCAAAGATCTGGGAAACGGAAGCGTAGACTGGGTTGTTGAACAGTTCCCTGGCATAAGGAGAAAAGTGATAAAAGGCATCTTTCTTGAAAGCCGAAAGAAAATAACTCTTTAAAAGGGCTGTCACATCCGGGTCATCCGGCAGGAAACAAGCGTCCGAAAGGGTCAATGCCCCACCTTCGTATTTATTGCCGATCTTGTGGATGACAATGGTTTCTATGGTACAGTGTTCAAAATCGATCATATCAAAATCTAAAATTGACGCCTATGTTCAGGTTCTCTTTGAATTGTAGCTTTTTGGAGTAATTTTTGTCGAATACCGTATACGTATAGATGGACGTTTGCATGAAATAGTTGATCTTGAAGTTAACCTGCACGTTCCAGTTAGCATTAAATTTCTGTTGGGCGTTGCCGTAACTGCTGAACAACAGTAATTCGTTTCGCACGTTGATAATCTTTTTGATCGAAAAGGTATTGCGCAATTCCACCTTGGCCCCAGCATCCAATTTATGCCTTTTATGCTCTACGCCGTAACGGGCCGGATCGATTCCGGTCGTGTCACGCAAATAGGTCCATTTGCCAGCAATGGGAGAGAGGTAAAGCGAAAAACGGGTGTTGGGTTTGTAATCAATCCCGACGGAAGGGGTCACATACAGCGGGGTCATAAAATTCCCCACGATTTTTTTCTTCTCTCCAGAGTAGTCGTATGAGTTGAATAAGGTGGTCTGGATATTCAACTGCGCTGTGTAGAACCAGTGTTTGAAAGCCTGTTGTCCCAACTTGGAATTGATCTCGAAACGCTCGTCATTTTTTCGGAGGCTCTGGTCGCCGCTTTTTAAAAAACTCAGACGATAATAGACAAAATTTTCCCAACTGGTCTTGTTTTTGTTGTAATTCAAAAAATAACGCAGATTGCTCAGCAGTGAAAGAGAATTCTCTCCACCGCCCGACCAGTTGGCAACGTACCCTTGTCCCATGGAAAAATCGACCTCCGTATGATAAGTCCAATAGCGGCGGTGCAAACGGTCTAACGAATACTTCCGGGCAGTAAAAGGATCTTGCGCCGGTTTCAGTTCCAATTTAGGGGCAGAGGGGCTTTTTACCTGGATCCGGGAAGCCTGGATGTCGTCGTCGATCAACATCCGGATCCTGTTGCCTTCGGGAGCTACCTGCACCCAGGTTGCAATGGAATCGCCGTCCCTGGTCACGGGCCAGAAACGGTGGTAACGAAGTCGGCCGTTGTTGATCCAGAAACAAATGGATTGATTGGCCGAATTTTCCAATTCCAACAGTGTGGAGTCGCTGCTGATCTTTTTCAGCCAGCGATAATTGGTATCCGCCCCGATATATGCCGTCAACATTTCAATGTCCGGCAAAACGGCCGATTCTATATGTCTATTCAAACCCTCTTCCTCGCTTGCCGTATCGGACAGGAACTCTTTTTTTAAAAGTTCGAGGGCTGCTTCTCGTTTTTCGATCGTCTGAATGTACCTCTGAAGGTACTCTACCATCGATTTCAACGTATGGTCGGTAGCGTAATTCACCAATGTATTGATCGCCCGGTTCACTTCCGGATCCCGAAAACGTTCCCGTTGCAGGTTCTGTATAGCATAGCGAACACCGGGATTTTCAACGAAAGCATAGCGGTTTGTCCGGAGTGGAATAGTTAATTTAACCGGTAAGCGGGGACGGAGGGAGTCTGCGAAGGTAACTGGCGCCATTCTAACCGGCCGATCCGGGTTCAGATAGGGTTCAAAATATTGGGCCGAACCGGAAAATCCACACAGCAAACAGATCGATATGAGGAAAAATTGTCTCATTTGAAAGGGGAATCTGGTTCTTTGGCCATGTGTGAATAGGTTAACTTTTCCACCCATTTCGGCCACCATTTACTTAAAAAGACGGTTAGTTTTCCTTCTACAAAAGTCATAATGATCTCTCGTTTCTTTTTGTATATTCCTTTGACTATCAATGATGCACATCGTTCCGCACACATCATTTTCCCTTCATTGCGGGGCGTTTCTCCCTGTTGACGTCCCTGGCTGTTCAACGCTGTTTTCCGTATATTGGAGGCAGTAAAGCCCGGCGCGGCGACCAATACATGCAACCCTTTTTTCCGGTTTTCGATCCGGATGGTGTTGAGGAACCCCCGTACGGCAAATTTACTGGCGGCGTAGCCTGTTCTGCCCGGTAAACCGATAAATCCCGCAATGGAAATGATGCCGACAAGGCTTCCCCGGCTTTGCTGCAGGTAGGGAAGGGCGTATTTAGAACAGTAAACGGTTCCCCAAAAATTGACATCCATCACTTTCCGCAATACATTCAAGTCCAACTCCTCGAAAAGCGCCCGCATGGATATTCCGGCGTTGTTGATCAGTACATCAATCCGGCCGAAATGACGGAATGTCTGTTCCACAAGTTCTTTGCAGGCAAATTCCTTGGTGACGTCCGTCCGGATGGAGATACTCTCGGTACCTTGACCTTTCAACTCTTTTTCAATGGTCAGCAACTCTTCCAGCGACCGGGCCGCCATGGCGATCTTAGCGCCCCGGCGAGCGCATTCGTATACTAAGGCTTTTCCGATCCCGGACGACGCACCGGTGATGATCACAACTTTGTCCTGTAAGGTTTTCCGCATCTATATAAGTTTTTGCAAATATAGCAAATTCCGGCATACAGCCTGTGGTTGGTATAGATTATCCGTCTGTTTTTAGGATATTTTAAATTGTCCTATAATTTGCATTATGATAATAAATAGTCATGTAAAAAAGGAGAGAAGCCGATTCTCTCCTTTTTAAAGCTTATTATTTTAATTCATCTATGGCCTTTTGAACCTCTTCGTATTTCTGCATATACTCGGGTTTCTCGTTTCGGAGCTTGAAATAGAGTTCCTTCAGATAAGACAAGGTATTGGGATCTGTCGGAGTGATCTCCCGGGCTTTCTCAAAATACGGGATGACACTTTCGTAAGCAGCATACACCTCTTTGATCTTTTGGTTGTACTCTTTTACATCCATGATTTCGTTCACCTTGTTGTGGAATTCGATCACCTTGTTCAAATTGATGCTTCCCAAGTTGTATTGGGCGACAAATTCTTTCGGGTCGATACTCAACGCCTTTTTATACATCTCTTCGGCTTTGTCTATCTCTCCGGTCTTTTCGTACAACGTGCCTTTAGCCCTGTAGAAAGAAGCATTGTTCGGATCCTGTTCGATCACCGCATCCAAATATTTTTCCGCTTTTTCCGGTTCTCCACCAGACAGGTAGTAATTGATCAATTGTACCAGCATATACGAGTCGGCCGGAAATTTTTCGTACCCTTCGTGCAGGTATTTCAAGGCTTCCTCTTCTTTGCCTTGTTCCTTCAGAATATCGGACAGCATGGCGTATGTTCTGGCTGGTTCGTAATTCAGTTCCAGCGTTTGCTTGTAATACTTTTCGGCTTTGGCCAGATCGCCCGCTTTCTGGGCCGTAATACCGGCATTGAAGATCACTACCGTATCGGCAGGTCTGGCATCCACGATCGGTGATTGTTCGATTTCCAACACTTTTTCAAAGGCGGTCAGGGCTGCCTTAAAATTACCTTCGTTGTAAAGCTCTACCGCTTTGTTGGTATAATCGATGATCAGGTTGTCGTATTGTGTTTTCAGTTTCTTGGTATACCTTTCTTTTTCGTCCAAGGCAATGGTTTTCTGAAAAGCATCCCAAGCCACATCTAATGCATTGGGATCGAGCTTTTTATAGGTATCCACCATACTTTCTGCGATCGCTTGATAGATCTGGCCTTTGGTAAAATAAGCCAAGGGATCGTTTACGCTTTTTTCGTGTGTGATGGCTTCGTCGATCACTTTTTTAGCTTCGTCCAATTTACCGGCCGTAAAATAACTTTCGGCCGACAAAACTTTTCCTTTCTGCGCAAAAGTTACCAGAGAAGCGCAGAAAAAAAGTGTCAAAATAAGAGTTACTTTTTTCATTGTATTGCTTTTTAATAAAGGTTATTCCTCTGTTATATCGTTTTCTTCACCGGTTTCGTTCCCTTCAGCCTCTCCTCCCTCCTCTTCTTTGGAGGAAGAGACTTTGGCAACAGCAGCAATGGCATCGTCACTTTTCAGGTTGATCAACCGAACCCCCTGGGTATTGCGCCCCATGAGCCGCAGCGCGGACACTGCCATCCGGATCGTCAAGCCGGATTTGTTGATGATCATTAAATTATCTTCGTCCGTTACATCAATCAACGCGATCAGACCTCCCGTTTTATCCGTCAGGTTCAGGGTTTTAACCCCTTTTCCACCTCGGTTGGTGATCCGATAATCATCAATGTCCGACCGTTTTCCGTATCCATTCTCGGAAACGACCAGCACGCTTGCCTGGGTAGGTTCTACACAAATCATGCCAATCACTTCGTCGTTCTCGCCACCCAGCGTAATGGCTCGGACACCGGAGCCTGTGCGCCCGATCGGACGCACCTTTGTTTCGGGGAAACGGATGGCTTTACCCGATTTCACGGCGAGCATGATGTCGTTCTGTCCGTTGGTCAGTTTGGCTTCCAGCAACTGGTCCCCTTCCTTGATGGTGATGGCGTTCACGCCCTTCTGGCGCGGCCGGGAATAGGCTTCCAGAGTGGTTTTTTTAATGATCCCTTTCTTGGTACACAGCACAATGTAGTTGCTGTTTATGTAATCGTCGTCCTTCAGAGTCAGGAGGTTGATGTACGCTTTTACCTTGTCGTCCGGTTCGATGTTCAGCAGGTTCTGAATGGCCCGGCCTTTGGCCTGCTTGGTCCCTTCCGGGATTTCGTATACTTTGAGCCAGAAACACTTCCCTTTCTCTGTGAAGAACACCATGGTATTGTGCATGGTGGCCATGATCAGGTGTTCCAGGAAATCTTCATCGCGAGTGGCGGATCCTTTGGAACCCACTCCCCCCCTGTTCTGCACCTTGTATTCGCTCAGCGGTGTCCGTTTGATGTACCCCATGTGGGAGATGGTGATGACCATCTCTTCGTTGGCGTAGAAATCTTCCGGATTGAACTCTTCCGATGCGTATACAATATCCGTCCGGCGTTCGTCCCCGTACAACCGTTTCATTTCCAGCAACTCCTCCTTGATGATCGCCATCCGCATCTCCTCGCTGTCCAGGATCTCTTTCAAATGCAGGATCAGTTTTTGCACCTCTGCATACTCGGCGCGCAGTTTTTCCTGTTCTAATCCGGTCAGGTGGCGCAGGCGCATGTCCACAATCGCCGTCGCCTGGATCTCCGTCAGGGAAAAGCGGTCCATCAACGCATTTCTGGCCTCTTCCGGGGTCTTGGCTGCCCGGATTATCCGGATCACTTCGTCGATGTGGTCGCTGGCGATGATCAACCCTTCCAGAATGTGTGCCCGCCGCTCCGCTTGGTTTAGCTCAAAGCGGGTCCGCCGGGTCACCACATCGTGGCGGTGTTCCACAAAATAGTGGATCAATTCTTTGATATTCAGAAGTTTCGGACGTCCTTTGACCAATACGACATTGTTGACCCCGAACGAAGTCTGTAACGCCGTGTGTTTCAATAAGGTATTCAATACTACGTTGGAAATGGCGTCTTTTTTCACATCGATTACGATGCGCATCCCGTTCCGGTCGGATTCGTCGTTGATATTGGAGATCCCTTCGATCTTTTTGTCGTTGATCAGGTCTGCAATGCGGAGGATCAACTCCAATTTGTTGACTTGGTAGGGAATTTCGTGTACAATGATCTTTTCCCGGCCGCCGGGTGTCACTTCAATGGAGGTTTTTGCCCGGACAATGACCCGTCCCCGGCCGGTACGGTACGCGTCTTTCACGCCGCTGTGCCCGTAAATGGTGCCTCCGGTCGGAAAATCCGGCGCTTTAATTATAGGTATCAGCTCTTCAATATCGATCTCCCTGTTGTCAATGTAAGCACAGATGGCGTCCACCACATCGCTGATGTTGTGCGGGGCCATATTTGTAGCCATTCCTACGGCAATACCGGAGGCTCCGTTCAGCAGCAGATTCGGGATTTTGGAAGGCAGAACAGCCGGCTCTTTTAGAGATTCATCGAAATTGGGGATCATGTCGACGGTATCTTTTTCCATATCCGCCAGCATCTCCTCTGCGATCTTCTTCATCCGGGCTTCGGTATACCGCATGGCCGCCGGGCTGTCGCCGTCCACCGATCCGAAGTTTCCCTGTCCGTCCACCAACGGATACCTGAGCGACCAGGGTTGCGCCATGCGCACCATGGTCATGTATACGGAGCCGTCGCCGTGCGGGTGGTATTTCCCCATCACTTCTCCGACGATCCTGGCCGATTTCTTAAAAGGTTTATTTGCGTGTACCCCTAACTCGTTCATTCCGAAAAGCACCCTCCGGTGTACGGGCTTCATACCGTCCCTTACATCGGGCAGCGCTCGCGAAACAATTACCGACATTGAGTAATCAATGTAGGAGGACTTCATTTCATCTTCGATGTTGATCTTAATAATTTTTTCTCCGCCTTGTTCCATCAAATAGTTCGTTAATTTGTCACACCTCGCTTTTAAAAACCCACAAATGTAATAAATTTCAGTGAAAATTCCTTATACAATCCGGCAAAGTTTTTAGAGTCTGTTTAAACCAAAATCGGGTAATTCAACCTCCATCCGGTCAAATGCAAGCCGGACGTGTGGGGGCAATTCTCTGGACACTTCCGCTGCTGGTCCCATGTCGTGACTGATGTGGGTCAGCCAAGCCGCTTTCACCTGCAACGCACCAATCACTTCCAACGCCTGGCCCAACGTAAAGTGCGACAAGTGGCTCTCTTTTCGCAAAGCATTGATTACAAGATATTCAACTCCATATAATTTGTCCATCGATTCATCCGGAATACCGTTCGCATCTGTTATGTAGGCAAAATTCCCGATCCGGAATCCGGTGATGGGCAGTTGGTGGTGCATCACCGGAACGGGTAAAACGGCTGTGTCGTCGATGTGGAACAGTTGGCTGTCTACCACGTGCATGGCAATATCCGGTACTCCCGGGTACCGGAATTCGCTGAAAGCATAGGAGTAATCTTTGAAAATCACCTCTTTGGTCCGAAAGTCCGCATACACATCCACGGGCCCCTGTTTGAGCCAGTTGAACGCCCTCACATCGTCCAAACCGCCGGTGTGGTCTTTGTGCCCGTGGGTCAATAAGATCGCCCGGATATCCTTCACCCCTTCCCGCAGCATTTGGTATCGAAAATCGGGGCCTGCGTCGAATACCAATTTCCTGCCTTTTATCTCCAATATGGCCGAACAGCGCAACCGTTTATCGGCCGGATCCTTTGACCTGCACACGGGACAATCACATCCGATCACCGGTATTCCCTGTGATGTTCCGCTCCCCAGGATAGTCAACTTCATACGTTCATTTGCCTTTCAAATTCCGAATTTTACAAAGATACATTATTCCCTCCTAGTATGTTTCAAAAAGAGGCAAAAATAGGCGTTCATTTGCAACTTTGTTTGCACGTGTAATTTCTCTATCTTCACGCCCCGATAAATCAGTTATTTTATGCACATGGGAACTCTTTACCTGCTGCCGAATCTTCTGGGAGAAACCTCCGTGGAGGCTGTGATTCCGGCCGAAGTTGCGGAGGTTATCAAAACCACCCGTGTATTCGCCACTGAAAACACCAAAAACACCCGGAGATTTCTGAAAAAGTTAGACAAGTCCATCGAGATTGATGACCGGATATTTCTGGAACTGAACGAACACTCTTCCCGGATGGATGCGGAACAGTGCCTTGGGTATTTGGAAAAGGAGGATGTGGGTATTATTTCCGAGGCCGGTTGTCCGGGAATAGCGGATCCCGGAGCGGAGTTGGTCGCGTTGGCACACCGAAAAGGGGTTCGGGTGGTTCCGTTGGTCGGCCCCTCCTCCATCTTGTTGGCGCTGATGGCTTCCGGGTTCAGCGGGCAATGCTTCTCGTTCAACGGCTATCTGCCCGTAAAGGGACCGGAAAGAGCGCGGACGCTTCGGCAGTACGAAAAGCAATCGGCTGTGGAAAAACGGACACAACTCTTTATCGAAACCCCTTACCGGAACCTGAAACTTTTTCAGGAGATACTAGCCGTGTTGCAACCTTCGACCAGACTCTCCATCGCCTGCGGGATCACTACCGGAGAGGAGTTTATCAAAACCGCCACCATACATGAGTGGAAAAAGGGCCAGGCGCCGGAGATTGACAAAAAACCGACCCTATTTTCTATCTACGCCGGATAATTTTACTATTTTCGCCCCGTGTTTTTCCTGAGTAGCTTAAATATACTGATCTACTGTTTGGTCCCGGCCTTGTTGTTCCTTTGCATGGAAGCCGGGGCTGTAAACAAGCAGGAGTTGTCCGTTTTCTCTACGGGCCGGGAAGCGGCGGTGGATACCGAAGTCCGGTTGTTGGAGTACATGGATTGTCGGATAGTCATTCTTGCAGAAGAGATACCGGTATCCGGCCACATATGCCCCGAAAAATCCAAACCTCTCTTTCGTTACCTGATCCGCAGCGGCGGGAGAAAGCCCGGCGCCATCGGATTAAGGGCACCTCCTTTCAAATAATAATCCATTCAACTATTTTCAGGGCTACTGCGTGCATCCCTCCGCGCCCGTCTGTTTGCCGCACAGTACAATTGTGCGGCAGTAGGGATTCCAATAACCATACAAAAAATATAACGTATGAAATTTTATTATTCGATTATAGTACTGTGCCTGTTGTCCGGGTACGTATCTGCCGGGACCATTTCCGACGATTCGGTTTCTACGAATCTGATGTTGCAGGACGTTACCGTACAGGCTGAAAAACGGGAAATCCGCGTCCTGGAACTGCCGGTTGCCGTCAGTGTGGTACGCCCCGGCGACATTCCTGTTTCCGGAAGTACCGATATCCGGAACCTGTCCGGGATCGTGCCCAACTTTTTTATGTTGGAATACGGTTTGAAACTCTCCACACCTGTCTTTCTGCGCGGTATCGGAACTCCTACCGCCAATCCGGCCGTGGGGCTGTATGTGGATGGCGTACCTGTCTTCGACAAAAACACTTACATTTTCGACTTGTATGACATCCGGCAGATCGAAGTACTCCGCGGTCCCCAGGGAACCCTGCAGGGACGGAACACCCTCGGCGGGGTGATCAACATTCTGACCAACACCCCGTCCGCCACTGCTTCCGTTGTCTTCAAAGCCGGATATGCCAACCACAATACCCGGAATTTCCACCTTTTGGCTAACCTGCCGGCCACCGGGAATTTTTTCAACAAATTGCTGTTGGCCCGGTCGGGCAGTGACGGTTTTTTCACCAACAAGTACAACGGGGAAAAGGTGGACAAAAACGAGGGGCTTACCTTGCGCTACCAGGGGCGCTGGCTTCCGGGAACGGGCTGGGACATCCGGCTGGGGGCCAACTATTACAAGACCAAAGACGGCGGATACGGCTATTATCACCCCGATTCGTTGCGGCAATCACCCTACAAGGTTTCTTACAACTCCCCCAGTTCTTACAAACGGGATTTGGTTACGGGTTATCTGAACATCCGAAAAGAGCTGGGCAACCTGTCACTGAATGCCATCACCTCCTACACCTATTATGACGATTACCAGAAAACAGACCAGGACTACTCGGATTTGGATATCTATTACAACGAAAAACCCTCCAGCCAAAACCTGCTGACACAGGAGATCAATCTGCGCTCCGATAATACCGGGCGGTTCGAATGGGTAGTCGGTACTTTTGGCTTTTACAAAGATCTCTCCAACGATGTGACCACGAATTACGGCTCCCAAAAGAATATGGTGCAGATCACTATGCGGCCGGGCATGCCTCCCGTTCCGGTGCTGGCTGCTTACCTGCAGGATATCTACCACAATAATACCCTGACCCGCGGATGGGCCGGATACGGACAGGCTACGGTTAAAGAGTTGCTGCCTGGCCTGTCGTTTACAGCCGGGATCCGGTATGATACGGAGTATGCCCGGGCCAACTATGCGGACAAACAGGTACGTGCCGGGAGGCCGGACCAGGATACCGCTTTCCGGAACTCCAAAACCTCCGGGGAGTGGCTGCCGAAATTCTCTTTGCTTTACCAGTGGAACGGGCAGAATTCCGCCTATGCCACCGTATCCAAAGGGTACAAGGCCGGCGGCTACAACATTGTCCTGAACATGGCGCGCAACAATCTGAGTTATCAAAACGACTATACCTGGAATTACGAGGTTGGCTATAAACATTTCAGCCGGGACCGCAATTTCCGCCTGAACGCCGCTCTTTTCTACATCGACTGGAAAGATCAGCAACTTTTTCAGATGGAGATGAATGCGGCCATTATCAAAAACGGAGGAGATGCTTCCAGCATGGGGGCTGAATTGGATGCGGAGTGGCGTTTTCTGCCCGATTGGACTGCAACATTGGCTGCCGGTTATACACAGGCGGAATATACGGATTACTCCGGCACAGCTATCATGGGCGGAGGCGCGTTTGATTACAAAGGGAACCGGCTTCCGATGGTACCGGAGTATACTTTCAATGCCGGGTTGCAATACGATAGAACGATCCGATGGTTTGGTTTCCACCGGTTAGCGGCTTCCACACAGGTCTGCGGCATCGGCTCCCACTATTTCGACGATACGAACGATGCAGCGCTGAAGCAAAAACCGTACTTTTTGTGGAACGCTTCCTGTCTTCTTTCAAGCAAACACATTGATCTGAAACTCTGGGCGAAGAACATGCTGGATACTCATTATTTTGCCAATATGCTCTCCAGTCCCATGTCAGTGGTCAGCCCGGATATGAAGTATTTGGGACAATCCGGCTCTCCGGCTACTTTCGGAGCCTCTCTTTCTGTAAAGTTTTAAAATCGTCTTTGAAGTGAAGGTGTATGGATGTGCCAGAAGCGTAAAAGCGAAGCAGCTTCGGCACACCATACACCTTTCTTTTGTTGTTCAGCCTATGGAACACCTACGGAATACCTACAGAACACCTACGGAATACCTACGAATAGGTAAATTTACCAAGTCATTGTAAAAACAGCTCCACTGTCCGGTTCGGATTCGACGGTGAGCGTACCGCCGTGGCGGATTATGATCTGGCGCGAAAGGCTCAGGCCAATGCCTGATCCTTTCTGTTTGGTCGTATAGAAAGGAATGAAGATTCGCTCCATGGCCTCCGGAACGATGCCGCTCCCGTTGTCCGACACGCGGAGTACCGACCTCCCCTCCCACTGGAAAGCTTCTACCCGGATTTCGCTGCCGGACGCTTCTATGGCGTTTTTTATCAGGTTGATCAACACTTGTTCAAGCAGCGAACGGTCGGCATACAGCCGCATCTCCGGCGGATCTGTCCGAAAGACGAGCATTCCCTCCTGCTCCGGAAAGATCCGCTGGATTGAACGGAACAGGTCGGCCACCGGGAAAACTTGTCTGACCGGGACGGGAATTCGTGTCAAGCGGCGGTAACCCTCCACAAACTCTAACAACCCGCTGCTCCGTCGCCGGATGGCCTGCATCGCTTCCAACAGGGTACGGTACGCTTTTTCGTCCGGTTCCTGCTCTCCGGCTCGTTCCAATACGGTTTGCGAAAGGGAGATAATGGGGGTCAGCGAGTTCATGATTTCGTGGGTCAGCACCCGGATCAGTTTTTGCCAGGCGTCGGTTTCCGCCTCCGTGATCACGTACTCGTGCAGGCGCGCGCGGAATGAGGTGAGCGCCTGGTTCATCGCCCGGTTCAATTCGCCGTCCTCCCCTTTTGCATTTTCGGGGAAGGAGATGTTCAGGTCTCCGTAGCGGATCGCGGCGATCATCTGCTCCATCCGCCGGGCAGCCGACCGGCCGGCATGCAAAATGGAAACCAACAGGAAGATCAGGGCGATCCCGATCAGCCCGGCAGTAAAGTAATTCCCCTGCACAAAGAGAAGTATACCTGCCATCGGGAGGAGCATCAGTACGACTAATTTCAGTATCAACCCAAGGTTTCGCTTCATCGCTTCTGTTTTTCTATTTTACGGTACAGGGCATAACGGGTAATCCCCAACAGTTCGGCCGCCTGGCTGATGTTCCCTTTGACCCGGCGGAGTGCCTGTTCGATGGCTTCGTTTTCGAGTTTCTCCAGATTCAACTCTTCCAACGGCCGTCGTCCCGTTGAACCGGGCGTTAGCATGAAATGCTGCGGCAACAATACCTCCCCGCCGGAGAGGATCACAGCCCGTTCGACCGCATGTTCCAATTCACGGACATTCCCCGGCCAGGGGTATTTCAACAGCTTTTCCTTTACCTCGCGTGAAAGTCCGCCTGGATTTTTCCGATATTTTTGGCCGAAATGTTCCAGAAAATGTTCGGCCAGCAGTACTACATCATCGCCCCGTTCGCGCAGGGGCGGGATGTGCAGTTCGATGGTGTTGATCCGGTAGAGCAGGTCTGGGCGGAATTTCCCGGCGTCGATCATCTCCCGAATGTCGGCATTGGTAGCTGAGATCAGGCGCACATCGATCGGAACAGGCCGGGTGGCACCTAAGCGGACGATTTCGCGCTTTTCAATGGCGGTCAGTAGTTTGGCTTGCATGGGCAGGCTCAGGTTTCCGATCTCGTCTAAGAAGAGCGTTCCGCCCCCCGCCACTTCGAGGCGTCCCGGTTTCTCTTTTTTGGCATCGGTGAACGCCCCTTTTTCATAACCGAACAGTTCGCTTTCGAACAAAGATTCGGGAATACTCCCCAAATCGATGGAGACAAAAATCCTGTCTGCACGGGGCGAGCCGCGATACACGGTCCGGGCCACCAGGTCTTTCCCCGTGCCGTTCTCACCGGTAATCAGGATATTGGCATCGGTATTCCGCAGTTTTTCGATGGTGCTGAACAACTCCTGCATGACCTCACTCGTGCCGATGATCTCCCCGTTCTCCGCATCGGGCGGTGTACTTAGAACAGAAACCTGTTGTTGCAGGTTTTCTACACGACGGCGGCTTTGCCGTAATGCTACGGCCGAGGAGAGCGTAGCCAGCAGTTTCTCTTTTTCCCAGGGCTTGGGTACAAAATCAACCGCCCCGGCCTTGATTGCCTCGATGGCTTTCTCCATGTCGGCGTATGCCGTCATAAAGACCACTGCGGCGTCTGGATCCGTCTTCAGGATCTCCTCCAACCAACGAAAGCCTTCGCGGCCGCTGCTGGCATCCTGCCGGAAATTCATGTCGAGCAGTACCACGTCCGGCGGGTAGCGAGCCATGAAACGGACGATCTGTTCCGGGTCGGTCGTTACCCGGATCTCATCCATGTATGGTTCCAACAACAAATTCAGTGCGAAGAGAATGTCTTCGTTGTCGTCAACGATCAATATTTTCCCTTTTTGCATGTGGGTCTGTCTAACTTGTAGGTTTAGAGTCTGTTTACTTTCTTATCGAAGATGAAACAGATTCTTGCACAAAGATAACGAAAAACAGCGGTAAAAATTGTGCGAAATCGAACTTTTTTGTGCGGTACCGCACAGTTCTATGATCAAGAATGATAGTTTATATCTCTGTATATAAATAAATTACAAGAATGGTACACTTTGTGATAATACTAAACACATGGAAATTTGCATGTCGATAAAATACCACAACCTGAAAAAGAGACTCTGTGTGCTGACGGGAGTTGTGCTTGTGCTCTTCTCCCCGTTCCTGTGCGGGGCGCAGGAAAAACTGATACTGACCCTCGATGAAGCCATTGCCCGGGCGCGTATCTACTCCTCCCCGGCTCTTTCGGCGCGCCATACTTTCCGGGCTTCGTACTGGAATTGGCGCTCTTTTCAAGCCGATTACCTGCCATCGGTATCTTTCAGTCTGAGTCCTGCACTGAACCGTTCGATCGAATCGATCACGCTGCCCGACGGGAGTGACAGTTACGTGCGCCGCGACCAGTTGACCGTGAACGGCTCGCTGAATGTCAGCCAGAATATACCCCTGACCGGCGGACGGATCTATGCAGAGAGTTCCCTGCAACGCATTGACCTCTTCACCGACGATTCCAAAGCCTACCGGAGTATGCCGGTAGTGATCGGCTATTCGCAGGATCTCTTCGGTTACAACAGCCAGAAATGGCAGCGCCGGATCCAGCCGCTGCGCTACGCTGAAGCGGAAAAAAATTACATCGAAGCAATGGAAAACGTTTCCCGGACGGCAACCCAACTCTTTTTTGCCCTCATTGTGGCGCAGACCTCGTGGGAGATCGCCCGCGACAACCACGCCAACGCCGATACGCTCTACCGCATTGCGCAGAGGCGTTACGAAAGATTGGGAACTGTTACCGAAAACGACATTCTGCAACTGGAAATCAACCAACTCGACGCCCAGACCGACCGGATGAATGCCCGGATGGAGGTAGATGACTGCATGTTTGAATTGCGCCGTTATCTGGGTGTAACAGACGACGTGGAGATCGAAGCCGTACCGGATGAACACATCCCGCTTTTTGAGGTTGATGAGTCGTTGGCCCTGGAGATGGCGCTGGCCAACAATGCCGAGGTAATCACCTTGCAGCGCCAATTGATCGAAAGTGAGAGTTCCGTTTCGTCCGCCCGTTCCCAGCGGGGTTTTCAGGCCGATTTTTTCATGGAATTCGGGCTTTCCCAAAGCGCCGATGTCTTTCAGGAGGCCTTTCGCTCGCCGCGCCGGCAGGAGGTGGTGCGGCTCGGTTTCCAGATCCCGATCTTAGATTGGGGGGTAGGAAAAGGACGGGTAAAAGTGGCTGAAAGCAACCACGAACGGGTGCAGGTGGAGATTGAACAAAACCGGATCGCTTTCCGCCAGAGTATCCTGAAAATGGTCCGGCAATTCAACTTACAGGCGGACAAGATCACGATCGCTTCCAAGACCGATAAGACCGCCCGGCGCCGCTACGAAGTGACCCAGAAGCTCTATCTGCAAGGAAAAGTCACGACGCTGGAATTGAATGCGGCCATCTCTGAAAAGGATTCCGCCCGCCGCAATTACATTAACTCGCTTTATCAATTCTGGAACCTCTACTACAATCTGAGGGCAATGACCGGATATGATTTTCGGCGGCAGGCTGTCATCACGGAAAATTTCACCACACTTATCCGATAGATCATGGATACAAATCTTCATACAGAGAACCCCTCCGGCATGGACCGGACTATTTCCCCGAAACCGTTTTGGTTCCGTCACCGTTATTACTTGGCCGGCGCTGCCGTTTTCCTGGCGCTGATCATCTACGTGCTGATTGTTTCGGCCGGGGGGCAAAAGTTGCGGATAGACCTCGAACACATCATCGTGGCCGAAGCCCGGCAGGATAAATTCCTGGAATACCTCAATGTTGAAGGGATTGTCCAGCCCATACTGACCGTTAAGGTCAACACGCTCGAACCCGGACGGATCGACCGGATCGTGGCCGAGGGCGGAAGGATGATCAATGAAGGTGATACGATCCTGGTGCTCTCGAATCCCGAATTGATGCGTATGATCGAAGACCAGCGCGACGAATGGGAGCAGCAGCGGATCACCTTCCGGCAACAGGAGATCGAAATGGAACAGAAAAGCATTCAACTTCGGGAGCAAACCCTGCAAAATACCTACGAGTTGAACCGCTTGGGCAAAAGTTTCGCTTTAGACCGGGAGGAGTTCGAGATGGGGGTGATCAGCAAGGCCCAGTTGGAGGTAAAGCGGGACGAGTTCGAATACCGGAAAAAGAGTACTGCCCTGCAATTGGAGGGGCTGCGCAACGATAGCATCTCCAGCCGACTGCGACAGGAGTTGATGCAGAACGAGCGGGAGCAGGCCGAGAAAAGATTTCTCCGGGCGCTGGAGCGGGCAGATAATTTGGTGGTCCGCGCCCCGGTGGCGGGGCAGTTGAGTTCGGTCGAGGCTATGCCGGGGCAGCAGGTGGGCAGTTCGGCTACGATCGGCGAGATCAAGATACTCGAACCGTTTAAGATCAACACCCGGCTGGACGAGTATTACATCGATCGCATCGTACCCGGACTACCGGCCTATGCAATTGCAGGTGCGGAGCGTTATCCGCTCCGGATCACAAAAATCGTTCCGGAGGTACGCGACCGGAGTTTTGAGGTTGATTTGGTTTTTGATGACGAACGTCCGGAGAACATCCGGATCGGAAAAGCGTTCCGGGTGCAGATCGAACTGGACCAGGCCGAGGAAGCGGTGATCATCCCCCGCGGCGATTTCTTCCCGGTCACGGGCGGGCAATGGATATTCCGGGTAAACGAAGCCGGCACAAAAGCGGTGCGCGTACCTATTGCGATCGGACGGCAGAACCCGCAGTATTACGAGGTACTTTCAGGGCTTACGGCCGGAGACCGTGTGGTACTCTCCGGTTATAACACCTTCGGCGAAGCAGCCGAACTGCTCCTGAAATAGCGGTCGTTTCATACTAAAATTTATACTATCTTACTTCAAAAAATACAACTTATGAAAAATCTCCGCCTGGCGATCCGTTCGCTGCTTCATTTCCGGCTGTACAGCGCGGTCAACGTGCTGGGATTGGCGCTGAGCTTAGCCTGTGCCATCGTTATCGCCCGCTACGTGCACAGCGAAATCACTGTCGACCGTTTCAACACAAGGCTGGACCGCACCTGTGTGTTGACCACCGAGACCTCCGGCTTCCGGGGAGACATCAGTATTTTAGGGATCGGACGGCACTTTGCCCCCAAACCAGAAAACGACATCCGCAAGGCTCCAGCCGTCGAACGTTATACGGAGTTCGCGTTGTGGGGGCGTTCCGAAACAGAGATCCAGGTTGACGAAAATAAATTCGCCGCGGCTATACTGGTCGCGGATGCGAATTTTATGCAAATTTTCGATTACCCGGTGATCTCGGGAAACCGGGACTTGACACGCCCGGAGCAAGTGCTTGTCACCGAGGAGTTCGCCCGGAAACTCTTTGGTACTGAAGAGCCGCTTGGCCGGACGATCAAATCCCCGACCAACCCGAAGGAGTTTACAGTCATCGGCATCATTGGGCGGCCGGAATACAAAAGCTCTCTGGATTTCGATGTTATTATACTGTCTGAAACAGGCGTTTTCGAAGGCAGAATGGAGCAAACCGTTGTTCTGCTGCATCCGAAGCAGGATTATCGGGCGGTCAATGAAAAATTCAACAAATTCATTTCGGGACGTAGCAGTTGGGCAGGTGATCCCCGGTATCAGCTTTTTCCGCTGAAAGAGGTCTATTTCAGCACCTATACCTCCAATGCCTTTCAACAAGGCAACCGTACCAACGTGATCGTTCTGTTGGTGGTGGCGGTTCTCCTGTTGACGGTCGGGGTATTGAATTTCCTGAACATCTATACCGCCATCGTCCTGCGCCGGGGAAGGGAATTCGGGATGAAAAAGGTCTTTGGGGCCAGCGGACGGCAGGTGTTCGGACAGTTGTTGGCCGAGAACGGGATCCTAATCGTCCTGGCGATGATCATCGCCCTGTCGCTGATTGAAGTGCTGCATCCGGTGATCCGAAACCTGTTGGGATTTGAGCAGTTGCCTTTTGCCCGATTCGATCTTCAACTCGGGGCGGGGTTGCTGATTGCCCTTCCGTTGCTTACCTCGGTGGTCCCTTACCTGCGGTACAATTTCTCTGCACCAGTCACCTCGCTTCGCAGTGTGGGCAAGACGGGCGGACGGGGCGTTGGGCGTTGGTTTACGCTCACGTTCCAATATCTGATCACGCTGACGATGATTGTGGTCTCGCTGCTTTTTTTGAAACAACTTCGGTTTGTACTGAACTACGATCCGGGGTATACATCCGAAAATATCGTTCAGGTCCAGTTCCATCGCACTTATTTCTTCACTACTCCGGAGATCTGGCGGACAGAGAATGAAAAAAGAGCGCAGGAATACAACGAGATCACACGGCAGTTGAATGCCTCTCCGCTGATCCTCTCCTGGGTGCAGGCGGAGAATCCGCTCCGGATCGGATTTTCGATGAACTACCGGGCGCCCGGCGGGGAGTACCAACCCTTTACATTTGCCCGCACCACCGGAGCCTGGATGCGGACTTTCGAGCCCGAATTGGTGGCCGGACGGTTGTGGGACGATGCGCAGGACAATTGGGCCTACAAGCTCGCAACCGACGAGTCAGGCCAGGAGAGGGCTGTTATGGAATCTCCCCGCCGGGTCATTGTGGATGAATCGGCGCTGAAAGCCCTTGGGATCACCGATTACCGGGAGGCCGTTATCGAAAAAGATGAACCCGGCCCAGGATATCCGTCGAAAAACGTCGCTGTACCTTACGAGATCATCGGGGTGATCCGGGATTTTAAGGCCATGCGCCTGTCGGACCAGCGTGCGCCGTTCATTTTCCATTACGAAAACGGATTCAAAGACGAACCGTTGCAGATCGCTTTTGTTCCCGGGCGGCGGCAAGAGGTGATCGAATTTCTGCACCGGCTCCACAACGAAACCGTCGGTGGTGAGTTCAGCTACCTTTTTATCGAGGACGATCTTAAAGCCCTGTATGCCGAGGAGCAAAAAGTAGCGACTGTTTACGGCATTTTTACCGGCATTGCTATCGGGATCTCGGTGTTGGGCCTCTTCAGCCTCTCACTCTTCGACATCCAACAGCGGAAACGGGGGATCGCTATCCGTAAGGTCAATGGCGCTACGACGGGCGATGTACTCCGGTTATTGTTAAAACGGTATCTCTATCTGTTGTTGATCGCTTTTGTGATCGCCGTACCCATTGCCTGGTTTGCCATACAAAGGTATCTGGAAGGATTTGCCTATAAAACGGCGGTTTCGTGGTGGATCTTTGCCGTTTCGCTGCTTGTCACGGCAGGTGTCTCCCTGCTGACGCTGATCCGGCAGACCCGCAAGGCAGCCTCCACCGATCCGGCCCGGGTGATCCGGAGCGAATAGCAGCCTCGTGTGCAAAAATAAAAAATAGAATATATGAAAAACCTCCGTCTGGCGATCCGTTCGCTGCTTCATTTCCGACTGTACAGCGCGGTCAACGTGCTGGGACTGGCGCTGAGTTTGGCCTGTGTGATCGTTATTGCCCGCTACGTGCACAACGAAACCACTGTCGACCACTTTAACTCCCGACTCGACCGGATCTATATTACAACTAATGAGAGTACAAACCGGACCGGCGAGATCGGATTCGGGGGTGTCTATAACCGCAACCGGGAAAAAACTTTTGTCGACCTGCGCAAAGATCCGGCTGTCGAACGGTCGAGTAATTTTATCGTTTACGACGACCAGGAGATACAGAACGGCGAGCGCCAATACACCATTCGTACCGTTGTGGCCGATACCTCTTTTCTGAAAATCCTCGATTATCCTATTTTGGCCGGGAGCGGCGATCTTTCGGCACCCGATAACATCTTGATCACCGAAACCTTAGCACGCAAGGTATTCGGGAAGAGTGATCCGTTGGGAAAACAAGTGCGCTACGGCGTACTGGGAAAAACCGTGACCGTCACCGGGATCATCGGCCTTGTCCGGACGAAAAGCGCCTTCGCGTTCGACGTCATCGTCCCCATGTCGCACACTCCTTTTTGGCACCGGGGAGAAGAAACGCTGGTGCTGCTCCATCCCCACCAGAACTACCAAGCAGTGAACGAAAAATACAACGATTTTTTTGAAATGAAGGTTTGGGAATACTCCATTCGCTACCAGTTGTTCCCGCTGCAAAAGGTATATCTGGACGACACCATCCGGGACTTCGGTACCTTCCGGCACGGCAAGCGTTCCTCCATTGTTGTGTTGAGTTTGGTCGGGTTGCTGATCGGGTTCGTGGGGGTTTTCAATTTTGTCAATATCTACACGGCTGTTGTCTTGCGGCGCGGACGGGAATTCGGGATGAAAAAGGTCTTTGGTGCACCGGGCGGACAGGTTTTTCTCCAACTGTTGATCGAAAACCTCCTGCTGATCGCCTTTGCCCTCCTCATTGCCCTTGCGCTGACGGAGTTACTCAATCCGGTCGTGCGCAACTTGCTGGGGTTCGACCAGATGCCCTTCCGGCAGTTCGACACCCTGCTGGTCACCGGGTTGCTGATAGGCTTGCCACTGTTAACTACTCTTCTCCCCTTTGTCCACTACAACTATGCGGCTCCGGTCAAATCGTTGCAAAGTGTCGGAAAAACCGGTGGACGATCGTCCGCCAGACGGCTGTTCCTGACCTTCCAATACATCCTGACCATCGGTATGATCGTCGTCTCGCTCCTCTTCCTGAAACAGTTGCATTTTATGTTGCACACGGACCTGGGATTTTCGACAGCCGATATTATCAAAGTACCGATGCTGAAAAGCATCGACAGCTATGAGCAGGTGGAAGGCGTGGTCGATAGGTGGGCCGAAAACCAGAAAAAACAGGAAATGATCCAACAAAGGCTTGCCGCCTCACCGCTTTTCACCGGATATTCGACGGGAGAAAGCCCTGTCCACCCGCAACTTTACACCCATACCGGCAATTTCCGGCTCGGTGAGGGAGATAATGAACTAAAGCCCCTCACACAATTGAGCGGAGATGAAAAGTGGCTGAAACTCTTCGACCTTGAAGTGACACAGGGCCGGTTCTTCAATGACGAACAGGAGAATTTTTACACGTACCACTTGATACTGACCGAGTCTGCTCTGCCTTACATGGGTATTACCGACATCCGTACCGACAAGATACAGCCCGAAGACCGGTATTGGTGGGCTTCTGACCGGGAAGAAGAGATGAAGACCAATCCAGCTTACGAGATCGTCGGGGTGGTGCGGGATTTTTATCCCTCGCACTTGGGGGTTAAAAACCGCCCCATCGTCATTATGTTCGATGACGGTTATTATGCAAATCCTGTTTTGGCGAAGATCGCTCCGGGAAAGAAACAGGAGGCAATTGAATTTATGCGCCGGTTGCACGAGGAGATGGTTGGCGGGGAATTTACCTACACCTTTGTCGAAGACGACGTAAAGGCGCTCTACGCCGAAGATCGGAAGGTGGCAACTGTGTATGGCATTTTTACCGGCATCGCCATTGGGATTTCGGTGTTGGGCCTCTTCAGCCTCTCGCTCTTCGAGATTCAGCAGCGGAAACGGGAGATCGCCATCCGCAAGGTCAATGGCGCTACAACGGGAGATGTGCTCCGGTTGCTGTTGAAACGGTATCTCTATTTGTTGTTGGTCGCTTTTGTGATCGCCGTACCCATTGCCTGGTTTGCCATACAAAGGTATCTGGAAGGATTCGCCCATAAAACGGCGGTTTCGTGGTGGATCTTTGCCATCGCACTGCTTGTTACGGCGGGTGTCTCCCTACTGACGTTGATCCGGCAGACCCGTAAGGCTGCCTCTGCTGATCCGGCACGGGTGATCCGGAGCGAATAGCGGTCGGAAATAGGCCCCTGTGTGGGGCTGTTGAATAGACAGAAAAATGTAAAACGATAATTTTTAAAATCGATTCATTATGATTAAGACCTATGATCTTCAGAAAGTATTTCGTACGGAAGAGGTGGAAACCACGGCGTTGAGTAACGTTGGTATAGAGATCCGGAAAGGCGAATTCGTGGCCGTTATGGGCCCCTCCGGGTGCGGAAAGTCCACCCTGCTCAATATCCTGGGACTCTTGGACAACGCAAGCGGGGGAAGTTACCTGCTAAACGGTACGGATGTTACCGGATTCACGGAAACCGAACGCACCCGGCTCCGCAAAGGAGGGATCGGTTTCATCTTTCAGAGCTTTAACCTGATCGATGAATTGAATGTGTACGAAAATATTGAATTGCCGCTGCTCTACATGAACATCCCGGCTGCCCGGCGGAAAGAAAAAGTCCAAGCAGCTCTGGAACGGATGGCAATCAGCCACCGGGCCAGGCATTTCCCGCAACAGTTGTCCGGCGGGCAACAACAGCGGGCAGCCATTGCCCGGGCGGTTGTGGCCGGCCCATCGTTGGTACTGGCCGACGAACCGACCGGAAACCTCGACAGCAAAAACGGCCAGGAAGTGATGAACTTGCTCAGTGAACTGAACCGGGAGGGTACAACGATCGTCATGGTTACCCACAGTCAGCACGACGCAGGTTACGCCGGACGGATTATCAATCTGTTCGATGGCCGGGTCGTTCCCGAAACGGTGATCTGAACCGACCTTTTTGTCAGGAGAGTTTTCGGATCTTACGGCTGATGGCGAACCCGTTGAGTATGGATACCGTCAGGCAGAGGCCGGCGGAAGCCGTCAACATGCCCGACAGGGAAGCAGGTTTAAAATCGGACCAGCTTTCCGTCAGCCAAGGGATGTAGAGGCTGCGGATCCACAAAACCGCCGCCACGGCCAGCAGTAACACGGCAGTATTGAGCGCCCAGGTCAGCCGACGGTAAGGAGAGGCCACCTGCGAAACGGAGTACCCGATCAGCAACAGGTTTTCCAATTTAGTGCTGTTTTTTTGCAACAACAGGTAGATGCTTAGCATCAGGATGTAAACCGAAAGAATGCAGATTACCATCCCGACCGCACCGGTCACAAAGGTAATCCGGTTCAGCATCCCGACTGCTTTGCCCGCCTCCAACTTCTCCTGATCCGTTTCGTATCCGTTGGCTTTCAGAAAACGCTCGGCCTCCGCATCTCCCGAAAGGTTGGTTTCCAGAATAATGCGCGAAGGGGCCGGTTGGGCGTGGGAAGCGTATGTCTGGTTCGCCCATCTCATAAAATCGGCCGGAACCAATATCGTATTCAGGCGGTTGGAGAAACCGACGATCTTTCCAGTAAATTCCCCCTGCCTCCCCTCTCCGCTCAGCCGGATATCCAACCGCATCAGGCCGATAACCCCCTCCGACATCTTCGGCAGGTTGCGGGACTGGGCGAAACCGAAATTGTAGAGGTCCAAATAGTTGCGCGGCAGAATGATCGGGATTGTTCTCCCACCGGGCGTAAAATGCCACTCCGGGCTTTGGATATCCAGGTATTCATCGGGAACCGCTTCAAAAAACATCTCCGTGGAAAAGCCGATGTGTTGAAAAACGATACCGGCTGTTACTTTAAAACGGGAAGCATCGAATATGCCGGCTTTTTTGATAAAAGGCTGCCGGCGGATCTCTTCCAACTCTTCCGGGCTGAACGAACTGTTCCGACCGGTCAGCATGCCGAGCGTACCAATCTTTTTCGTCACGATCAGGTAGTTGTTCCGCATCAATCCGTCGTTATCGCCAAAGAGCGGCCGAAGGTCGGCATAGACCTGTATGCAGAGCAATACGATCACCATTCCGGTCAGGTTGGCGATGAAAAAGCCGGTCAATTGCGCAATGCTCAAATGGCTCCGCAACAGCTTTCCTATCAGGTTCATAAACGCAAGATTTTACTGTACTTCATCTCCGGGTGCAAGCCGATAGAGGTCAGAATCAGGCCGGCTTCCCGCTGCCCGACCTCTTCCGATAACAACTCCCCGGCTATCCGACTGTTGGCGGCGTCCAAATGGCTGACCGGTTCGTCTAACAGCATAAAATCAAAGGGCTGGCAAAGCGCCCGGATCAGGGCCACCCGCTGTTGCTGTCCAAAGGAGAGTTTACCCACCGGAGCCTCCCACTTATCGGCAATCCCTACTCTTTCGAACGCCGCACGAATCCACTCTTCGCTTTTGTAACGCGTCAATCTGTTTTTCAGCCTGACATTTTCGGAGGCTGTTAATTCGGGAAAAAGCCGCAGATCCTGAAAAAGTATGCTTAAATGATTGTTCCGGCACTCCCTCCATTCAGCTCTGCCCCACTGCCGGATCGCCTGTCCATCGAAGGAGATCGTTCCCCGGTAATCTTTCCGGTAGCCGTACAGATAGCCGCAAAGCGAAGACTTTCCGGCCCCGGAGACCGCCTCTATCAAACAAAGCTCTCCCCGCCTGAACGTTTGTTTCGCCTGCCACACCTCCGATCCGGAAAGTTCCCGGCCGCCGAATGCATCGGGTATTACCTGTAGCAACTCGATCGCTTCCATCTCCCTCGAAAATACTAATAGATACCGGCTACCAACCGGCCCAATTCCAGAAACAGCGGCAAACTGTTCTGCTCTTTCTCTTTCAGGTAGACATGCCAAACCGTTTTGCCCGATTGTTCGGATACGATGTCCATGTGGGAAAAGGGCGCGATCAAACGCTTAAATTCGTCCATGTTTTGGGGCGGGATGTGTTGGTATACAAAAAGTTGGACCATGGGAAGTTTCATTAGGCCGGCGACGTTGAGTACCCAGCCAATTGCCGGTTGCTCCCATCCGGCCGTCAGCGGAGATCTGTCTAAGGAAACCGCTGTCTCTTTGTCTAAATTCCGGTAAAATTCCAGGTTGTTGGTCAGGTAAGCTATTCCGTTCTTCCATCCGAAATAAACCGTCATGTCTAACATAAATACCTTCATTTCGTATTGGTGTGCTGCGGTTTTGGAGAGCTCGCCTACTTGGTAAAATTGACGCTCTCCCCACATTTTCAACTGTTCGATAGCATCGGCATTGGAGCACTCCGCATAGAGCAACACCACCGGAATCCCCATCGGCATCACGCCCGTCACTCCCAGCGATATGTCGCCGTCTATGGAGGAGAGTATCTGCTGCAACATCTTTTGTTCTTCGGTTTTCAGACCGGCTTCTTTCCAAATTCCCCATTGATTTAACAGCTCATGCAGTTGCCGGCCCTCTATGTTGGCGGTCTGGTAGCTGAGCAAATCGGCCGGATAACGGGAAAAAAAACGGTTGGTCACCGGACGGAAAAAGGCTGTGTATTGCGCCAATGACTTTTTGGTCTGTGCATCCGCCGTAAAATATTCGTACGCCATTGTCGCTTTGCCCTCTTCAAAACAGAGCGTGAGCAGAATAGCCAATTTGGAGAGGTCTATCCCCTGTTTGGGCATACCGGCGATAAATGCCGGCCAATGGCTGCCCTGGAACAGCACGCGCACGTCGCCGGTATCGGCCAAAAATTCGGAATATCCGGGTTGTACGTTTTTCCCCTGCCGGACAGAAAGTTGTTTGTCTGCATATTTCTGCAACATCTGTTCGTCTTTTCCGATTATACAGAATAAAAAATGTTCGGTGAATACGCACAATACACCGTTTTCCAACAGGATCCGCCGGGTTCCGTTCTTTTCTGTCAGACTGCCGGCCAAGCCCTCCCGCTCCATGCGGAGAAATCCCTCCTGCAAGCGGGTATAATCGGATACCGCAGCAACCCCTCCGGCCACTTCCTCCGCTTCCAAAGCAAATAGATAGAGGCTTTTTTGCAAGTCAAGGCCGTAGATATCTCTGTTCTCCAACAGTGATCCCAGAATTTTTTCAAACCCGTTCCCGGGCATTCCCTGCCGCAAATTTTCCAGCAACTGTTTTCCTGTTTCACCGGATTTTTCCATTAGGCGCCCGGCTTCTACTGCAACAAGAACGGTGGGCTCTTCCGGAAGTATTTTCCGGTAATCAGTCTGTATAACCGGCCGGCATCCTGCCGTCAATAACGCAAAAAATAATGACAAGCGGATTAAGATCAAGTATCTATTCATACGATTGTGTATTTGTTTTTTATTAATGCGAATCAGTAGTTGAAAAACTACGTTTCGCGAGATTTTTTAAGATGTTTAATATCAATAAAATAACCACATAAATATTTGTTCAGTTCTCTGGGA
>QMCD01000152.1_pt1 | contig 52516 bp, 27 predicted proteins | sample 1821841 | NCBI WGS metagenome assembly QMCD01 (sample SAMN01991225, study PRJNA193472) | Termite gut metagenome, whole genome shotgun sequencing project. | isolation source: worker | host: Macrotermes natalensis
ATTGCGCATTCCTGCTTCCGTTTCCGGACAAGTTGCCGACATCGTTGTTCGAGATACTTTTGCGATGGATGTGGAAGAAGGGTATAGTAGTGGGTATGATTTTAAAGTGTTGCTTCAATCAGCGGGTCCTGATGCGGCAGAACCGGGAACTTATGGATGTGCAGCACCATACGATATTGATTATGTAGCCTACAATCAAGTGTTTCCGACAATAAATGTTTACAGAAAATATGGAATAATAACAACTGATGATATTACAGATGCGGAAAACCGTATTGCACAAGGTTACGCATCATCAACAGCCAGATATACAGTTGGAATTTTACCGGGTACTGTTAGTTTTCAAATGGAAGGGATCAGTTCTCGCGGATGTTTGTATAAGTCTGACACTAATATCGTTATAGTTAATTGCAGTTCCGCCGGTGCATTTATGAAGAACACGCTGTTGAGCATTTCATGTGTGGATACGTTGTTTTTGGAGGCATCTGTATCTACAACAACCGCTGTTTCGGAAGGCAAATGGTATTGGGTTTTTGGTACACCACCGGTAGGTGTAGTCGCGTATAATACGTCTGATCCATCAACATACGCATGGACACTTGAGTTTGTGGAAGATGGGAGCAACTTGAACCCGGGATGGACAGAATCTTCGCAACGGGATACATTAGATGCCGGATTTCCGGGGGCATTAAAAACAGCAACTTCCGTTCAAGGTAGGATATCTGCGAATGCGGAGAAACTTTTTGGAACAATCTCGACCACCAACACCAATTCCATACTGAATATTGCGGACTACACGATTACAACTGCTGCAGATGGGGTAACCAGTTCGTTAAAGATTTGGCCCAAGCCGGGGAAGGAGGCGGAATGGCATAAAGTTCTGGACTCTCTCAAAAAATACAACAATACGACTACACCAACGGCAACAAATAAGCTTGTACCTAAAATTATGGCAATAGATCAAGGTAGTTTTGTGAGTGCTGCGAGTGCCGCTGCTTTCGCAGCCCGGTTTTTGCAGACTTGGAATAAAGCATACGCACATGGCACGGGAGCCCTTTCGGGTTCCTACACCCATGATGCCGGAGATTGGAACTCAACAGATATACTGGGCGATGGTTCAAATCTTACAGCGACTTTCCCTCACCTAAAAACCCGCCTTCCCGACGGAAACCTTGCCAACGATACAACCGTCATCGTGCAGGGAGGAATGAATGTCTTTGTGCCGATTCTTACGACAAACCCAACGTATAGCGAGATCTTATCTATTGGCTCCGGATGGCTTGATAACTATAACAATGCTCTGACACCGGATCTTTTGGCTACGTTCCAGTATGCGAACACACCGAACGGTCCATGGACAGACTTGCTGCCTATGCCATTTGGTGCTACCGGTCCTGATGAAACAGATGTCCAATCCAACACTTTCACCGCGCTAAACAACTACTACCGCTTGAAATATGCTTTCGAAGGACAGGCAGCACGATGTAATCCCCGATTCTCGGATTCGGTGGTGATTCGCGTGTCGTCGGGAGATCAAATCGGAGATATTAAATTGGACTCTACCTACAACCAACCTTATCCCGGAGACGGAGAATTGGTTAGTATGATCAATATCTGCGGACCTTCTAATGTGCCCATCATCAAAGATGCGAACGTGTCGGGGATGACGCACTTCAAATATGAAGTATCAACCGACGATGGAGTCACATGGAAATCTGTTGTGGATGAATTGGCAATCGACCAGGATATGGATCCCATGACCACTCCGACTGCCATCGACGACTGGTTCGACCAAACCCTTTTGGGCAACGTGCTCTCCATAACACTGACAGCCACACACTTTGAAAAATTGCTCTGTGGAGGAACAACGTGCCCGCCAACAACCTCAGGAACAGTAAGCGTTCGCGCCATAGGAAAAAACAACACCACAAGTCCGGAATTTTTGGACACTACAGGTGTTGTGAAAATCAACATGTTACAAAAGCCTGATCTCCATACAAATGGCGGGCTTTTAGATCTTAACCTCAGTGGTAGCGATAGCTCCTGCGAGGGAACACCTCAACAATTTACCGTTTCGGGCGGAACAAACTGGGAAGTGACGAAAACCGCCTTCCTCAAGAGCACTGCGGGCTTGGATGTTGGAGTTCCTTCGGATAAATATACCGGTTCTATTACCACTGTTGCTTCTCCGAGTGCAAGTGCCTCGCTCAGCAATGTGCTGATGCCTACCACTGCAACACTTACACCGGATATGGTTTATGCTTTTGTTCAACATTCCAACGGCTGCTGGGACACCCTCTCCAAACCTATTCGGATTATGGATACGGTTACGTTTGCATACACTCAACCGGATTCATGCTACTATCAAGATATTTCCTTGGGTGCAGGTATTTCTATTACCCCCACTCCGATGAGCCACAACAAATACCAATTTACATGGAAACACGAGGGAGTGGAAGTTCATACAGGCACTCAAACATTGGATGAAAAAAGCGTTTCGGTTACTTTGAGTTCGCTTCCAAACAGTGATAGTGTAAACTTTAGCGGTAAGTTCCCGCAGCCCTCAGGTTCGCAGGACACCTACACTTTCCTCGTTGAGGGCAAACGTGTTCAGTATCCGTATTGTTCCGGACGAAAAGAGGTTACTGTTTATGTTAATAACTGCGAACCTCCCACCCCCGACATCAAACTTCCGGAATCGGAAGTGACAACAGCTGCAGGTATTGACCATTCGGATACGGCTTGTTTCATTCCCGAAGCAGGTGTAATGGTTGCTTTGACGAATGCCTCTGCAATTACGCCGTTTTTTGATATCACGACTACGGATATGCTGGATGTATGGCAAGTAGGTGATCCGGCGGGCACAAAAGTTTCTGCGAATATCATATGGAATGCCACGCACGATACGGCATGGATTCTTCCGACATATTTCACTTCTCCGGGCTTCTACCAATTCTATATGAAATTGAATGGAGAGGCAAACTCGGATACGGTTAACTATTTGTATCGTGCAACGCCTATTGCGGGTGTTCCCAATCAGGCAACGGATACGGCTTGTGTAGGCAAAACGTATGATTTCACAATGTCGTATTTAGAGCAAGTTGACACCGTTGTGTCATACACCTTTGGAACGGCTTACGGGAGCCCTTGGCTCATTTCAAACGGTCATCAAGCAGGAACTCTTTCCGTTGCAAATACGATAGTGCCAACAGATGTTCCCTACGGATCTGATCCTCTGCCGGGTATTGATGATGAACGTTCGGATACATTGATGATTATATACACTTTAGGTTCGGGAGCATACTCCTGTTCAGACACTGCTGAGGTAGGTTTGTTTGTTGTTGAAGCGCCAACGATCACGCTGAAATCGACCCAAAATCCTGTTTCAGGGAATGCAACGTATTGCGAAAGCGAGAACGACACGATTTATATAGAGAATGCGCCCTCGGGAACGATAAAGTGGTATAAGGATGGTTCAATTAGTTCGGAAATTGATTTTTCAACGGAAACTGCGCACTATGCGAAATCCGCCAATGGCGACACGCTGTATTTGCTTGCCGGTCGTCCGGATGAAGGCAGCCCCGACGGTGACAATAGAACTATGACTTATTCGGCGAAACTGGAAATCGGAGGTTGCGAAGGAACAACTACGATCGCATTGAACAGAAAATGCAACAACTTGTTGGCATTAGAACTCATTCCGGAAGACGCGTGTAATGGGCAATACGACAGCATTGATTTGGTTGTTACGAGTGGCTATCCGATTGATTCGGTAACATTGTATCACCCAGCAGTAACGGATTTCAACTCTCCGGTAAACATCACGTTGTCTATTCGCGATATAGGCGAAGCCTTTTCGAGTGCTCCAACGAAGGATACTTTGCGTATTCCGATGACTGTATTTGGAAATCCTGCAACACCTCGAACAAACTATTATTTCTATGTTTATGATTATTTGAATTCTACAGAGATGAATAACCGTGTGAAATTCGACTTAAATGCAGCGCCGAATAAACCCCTGGCGGGTAAAATGGTTCCTTCAGATTCTGTGATTTGTGATTTGAGCACAGAAGAGCTGAAGTTGAAGTTGCAAGCAGGAACAACAAGTTCGGTTACGATGGAGGTTATCCCTTGGGATGATCCGGCGAATCCGGACGATGATGGCAACACATTCAGCTCTGTGTCGATGGCTCTAACACAGGTTCCCTCAGGATTAGGAACGGACTACACCCATACGGCGACGATTGAGTGGGACGATCTGATCACCAGTGGGAGCGGCAAAGCAGGGGTTTACAGCTATCGCATTGTTGCAGGAACTCCACCTTGTACAGACACTTCCGAAATCTATACCTTCCGAGTGAAAAAAATTCCTGCCGCTCCCAAAATCACGAAAGTGGACAGCATCTGTGAAGGAGGAACAACTAAAATCACGTTGGATGCGCCTCCCGCAGGAGCGACGTTGACGTGGTATCATAAATATAATGCAACAGAAAAGGTTGTAACGGCGGATGTGAACGAACATTCCCCAACTTTGTATGACTACACACCAAATAAAAGCGTTACGGTAGACGTACAACACTTTGGCAAAGATTCCATAGGTGTTAAGTATGAAGTAGAGGGCTGTGAATCACCAATTACGTATTATCCTTTGGTCATTCAAGACAGTACACTTGTACCAACTCTTGGTTTGACAAAGATGGATATTTGTTGGAATACGCAAGTTCCTCTCGGACTCTATATTCCTACATCAGGCGGTCAAAATGTTGTTGTTCCCGATATGACGTTCACGTGGACGAGCATAACCAAAGACGGAACACGGAGTGAGTATGGCGATGGCACTGTTACATACAATTCTTTGGATGCTGTAACGGAGTTTGATGCCCATCGTCCGGTCTTGCAAGATACCACATTCTTTGAGCTTTCGGTAAGTTATGGCAAATGTCCGACGAAGAGTGACACGCTTCCGGTGTATGTTTTGCCTAAACCCCAAGATCCGGTGTTTGCCAACACGGAAGATACCGCTGTTTGTCAAGGCAACGTAGCAAAGCTTAGAGTTGCAGATCTTTCATCGGCTGCAGAATATGTACATATATACATACCGGGACAATCCGGTACCAACTCTGTGCAAGGTCCTTTATCAGCGACTCCTACGACTTCTAACGTTACGTTGAGCGGAACAAACGATTCCTTACCCGGAACTTACAAATACAAAGCCTATAAGCAAGTAATAACGCCTAACGGAAATTGTATCGGCGACACCATCACAGGTGTATATATCATTAAACCATTGCCTCAACAGCCGTTCTTCGAGAAGAGTGCCGACACGATCTGCGTGGGCAATCCGGTAACCATCAATTTGGATAATGCCAAATTGCAGGATTTGTTCGACTCGATCCATTGGTATGTTGTTGGAGGAGATGTAACTACTCCACCAACAGTTGGAACTACGCCAACGATAAGCAACAAATCCGGAACGATAACAGATTACGAGTATCCGGGCTATTCAAACACGCCTACGGGAGGATATACGATTAGTGAAGGCGGAACAGTAGTAGGCTACTCCTACAATGTCTTTGCAAGAATCTTCGAAAACGGCTGTGATTCGGTTTCATACGTTCCGATGAAACTCTTTGTGCAAGCGGAATTAGCACCGGTAGTGAAAGATCATGAGGTGATTTGTCAAGATGGTATGTTTAGCGATCTGACTTCCGGTAACATCACAAGTGCAGGAACCTCGCTGATCACCAAAACGCAATGGCGTCGTTGGCAGCAAGCCACCGGTTCCATTGATAACTACCATGATGAGAAGACAACCCTAAGTGATGCTCTCACAGAGATCAACAGGGATAAATACCGGATTGAAGACACAACCTATTTTATGCTCGACGTTACTTACGGAGTTTGTGGAATAGGAACAGATACCTTTAAGGTTTTCACACGCAGTGAAATACCTGAGCCCATTGTGGCAGACACTTCGATCTGTTTCGGAACAACGAGTGCGACTTTCCGAGTGCTTAATCCGCAAAATCTGACTACAATTGAATATCCGACCAATCCAACGAATACGACGGGAAGCGGAATAAATTCTGCCATCACGGTGTCAGGTACAGGTTCGCTTGCTGTTGGTGATCACACGTTCTATGCGTATGTTATTGTGGGAACACCTCCGAATGCTTGTCCGAGTGATACACTCAAAACGCTGAAACTGACAGTGAATGCTATTCCTACGGCACCTGCGTTTACCATTGTTCCGGACACGATTTGTCAAGGGGAGAATGGAACATTGTTGGTTAGCACAGGAGCGAATTATACTTCTACGGATTCCATTCTTTGGTATAACAAAAACGGAAAAACGTTGATGAATCCACAGCCGACAAGGATTTACAGTGCGACAAATCGAGAATATCGCTACACAACTCCTGCTGTAACAGCACCCGGAACGGCAGACACCATTGCCCTTACAAAAGTTGTATTGGGCTGTGAATCAGATCCGTCGCCAATAAAAGAGCTCTTTGTTCAAGCACAAAGCACTCCGCATTCGTTGCCGACAGACCAAACGGCTTGCTACAAAACCATTCCGAAGGATTTGGTAACACCAAACGGTGGAATCACAGGAACAGGTTTAACAAGCAATATCACAGCAACGGAATTTCAATGGCAAATTTCTACGGATAACAAAGCAACGTTCAGCAATCACGGTGATGCAAAAACCACACTTGCGGATGCTGTTGCGGAATATAATGGTTTGAAAACGGTTCTGCGCGATACTACGTATTACCGTTTAACGGTTAGTCACGGAAAGTGTGCCGATCAGATGGACACGATGATGGTGGCGGTTTTGGATAGTCTTTGGATGCCTTCGGGATTGAATGACACCACGATCTGTGAAACTCCTCCGTCCACGTTGAAGTTCGTGATGAAAGCCAATCCGAGTTTAGTCTCGATCTCTTATTTCAAGACTATAGGTGGAAATGAGTTTACTCCTGCAACAGGAAGTGCATTCGAAGAACCAAGCAATTCGGGTTCTTATTCGTTCGCAATTTCAGCTCCCTTGAAGAATGCAGGCTCTCCCTACAAATTCAGAGCATACTCTTCGAAAGCCACAGGCACTTTGACTTGTTATTCCGATACAACAGCAGAATGCACGATAACGGTTCTTGAACCGATTAAGCATGGAACAATCGACACGATCGACTTCTGTCGTTATTCGCCTACGAAACTCTTCGTTAAAGATGCAGAGAACTATGACAGTGTATATTGGTACAGAGGCGATATTACATCTATGACGAGTGAAGCTGCTATCGCAGGACTACGTATCCTTGATGGCTCAACGCCGGGAGGCGATGCAAACTTCGCGAAACCTGTATCCATTTTAGGAAGCGAGTATGACACCCTCTCGTTCCCTGCACAATGGACGAACTCTTCCGCAAGTGAACACCAAGTATCCATAAGGGTGTTTGTTGGCAATTGTTATACCGATACTACCGTTAAATTCAAAGAACAAGGTTGTGCTGCTCCGGCATTGAGCATCAGTATCAATCCTCCAACGGTTTGCGACAGCACCGATATCAACATTGATGTTATTGGAACTGTGGAAAAATGGTTAATCGTCAAGTCGAACACGCTGCCTGATTGGACGACAGCAGAAGACATCACTGCCGACATCGTTTATTCGGACGCTCCGACAAATACGAAGGCTGTTCTTTCGTTTGATAAAATTGCGACGCGTTTCTCCGGCGGTAATCATATCGGACGTTTCTACGTTCGAGCATCGGATGCTTTCGGTTCAACATCAGATCAAGTATTTAATATCAACCCGATACCGAATGCTCCGCTGATCGACAGCACAAATTCTCCGGTTTGCGAGGGCACGGATGTGAAAATTTATCTCAAAACCGGCAACCCGGGTTCAACGTTTGGTGTAACACTGAATGTGTTCGATCCGAACAATGTTACGGGAACGATAGCTTTAGGTTCAACGATTGCCCTCTCGGGAACGAACCATACGGCAACCGTTAACGTTCCAACAGGTTCGGGAGCAGGAAATTTCAGCGCGGATGACCTGCGGAATCCGTATCCATATCATGTCTATGCACATACCTATGAGAATAGTTTGTATTGCTACTCCGACACGCTCGTCGACAGCACTTTCCGCGTGAAACCCATCCCGGCAAAACCGATAGTGATGCCGTTCGACTCGGTGTGTATTGCGGAAGATTCCGTGCCTTTGCGCCTGCAAGCCGCTATCCCGCACGATACCGTGTATTGGTATCTCAACGGAGGAGCAACGCCGATCGTAACGAAGAAAATCAACGACAGCACGTGGGCATTCGATATGTCGAATAAAACAACTTATCCCTCAACCGGAACCTATCAATTCACGGCGAAAGTAGAGAAAGAGGGCTGTGAAGGACCGCTTTCCGATGGAGAAAAGTTGAAGATTATGCCTGAACCTCAAAAGGCAGTGATTTCAGGTGCTTCGATGTTCTGCGAAGGTGGTATTCCTAACACTTTGACAACGAGCGATGTTTCATCCACGAATGCATTGAAATACACTTGGTATAGCTACGATAAAGGCTCTCCTGAGGATGTTTACGATGATGAAACAAGTGGCATTTCGGAAGCAAAAACGTATATCGAAGCCAATACCATATTTGCAAGTACGCTTAGCGGGAACTACACCGGTATGATTGACACAACCTACTTCACAATGGAAGTGGATTACGGCGTTTGCGGAACGCTCCGAAGCGATACGGTGATGATGGTGAAACGCCTACAACCGAAAATCGGAGAAATTGCAGAAGAGTATCTCAATGGATGTGCCTCTGTTTTCGCAGACTCTTCGGTTACGGTGAACGGACTTGAAAAACTTGCAGATATTGTTCTTTGGCGCAGATGCGATTTGCCAACCAACGATGCGGGTGCTACTCCTTCGGCTTGTCCGGAAGGTTCAGGATTGCAAGCTCCTTCGGGAAGACACGACAATATGCTCGGAAAAGAAACAGATACCTTGAACATTGGACTGGCTCTCGGAAGTCCGGTGGCGAATGGATTCTATACGTTCAGAGCCGGAGCGATGATTGATGTTACAAGTCCGGGAACGGGCTTGGTGGCTGCAACACAACACAAGTGCGACACCGTTTGGTCCGACACCGTTGTTGTGCTCATTATGGGTAGTTATGTGATGAACAACTCCACTATCGGATTAGTTCGAGATGAAGTGTGTATCTTCGACTCAACCATGGCGTATATAACGAAAGCCAAGAACGACTACTTCGACTATGTGGTTTGGGATACTTCTTGCAACGGTGGTGCTTACGGACGCTTGGATAGTGTGCCGACGAAAGCGGCTTATGACAGCGTTTATAAAGTGATGGTTCCATACGTTACGAAGGACTTCAAAATTCGTGCAACGATTGGTATATCAGGAGATTGTGCATCGAGCCTTATTTTGACAGATAAAGAGATCGCCGTTCACGATTCTTCGTTTGCGGATTCGCTTAAACTGATGGTGGACACCGTATGTATCGGAGGTTCCAACAAACAAATCGTTCTGGAAGCAAGCGAGTATAACAATCCTTTGAGTATTCATTCGGATAGTTATATCGTTTGGCGAGATTCAACATCAGGAAACTCCTCGTATAATCACGGAGAGTTCAGCACGAAAAATATATTCCCTGCCAATACACTTACGAATATCACAGAACCTCGCTACGTTTGGGCAGAAGTGAAGAACGGACTTTGTCCTCCGGCACTCTCCAAAGTGGCGGTGATCGACACCTTTGCAAAAGCAGTGGCAGGCGACTTGAAACCTGTGGATTCGCTTTGCGCCGTTGGAGATCAATTTACATTAGACAGCACGGTGGACGCAGGAGATTACTACGTTCCGCAAGTGCTGACTGTTCACTGGTTGCGCGCCTACAAGGCAGATGGACCTTGGACGAAAATCACAGGTCCCAACGTAACCGGTAACGGTCTTCCCACAAGCAATGTGGACACCACGGTTTACTACAAAGCGGTAGTCTTCAACAGCAACCTTGCTTTGGCAGGTGCAACGGCTATGGCGCAATGCCCGGGCGACACGTCCGAAGCGATAGCAGTTCGCTTCGATAAGGAAATCAAGGGTAAAGTAGATATTGCTCCGGCGCAAATCTGTAGCGGAGCAGAAGTGAAATTGAGCTATGTTGACCAATCTTCACCGCTAAATCCGGCTCCGAAACATTTCGAGTTGCTGGGATGGTATGCCGATACGGCTGCCTACACAAGCAAAACGAATATCTCTCTCTCGGGCGAAAAAACCAAAGATACGACGGTTGTTGTTACAACAGTTAAGAAACACAGATTCTACGCTGTTGCACAAAACGGTGCATGTCCGGCAGATACGGCGGAAAGCCCCGAACTGACGGTAAATGTGAAATCCGAACCGGCTGAAATTGATGTGCTTGCACAAGACACTGTGTGTTCGGCAGGAACGGGAAAGACCAATATCACGTTGAACTTGAGTAGCACCGGAACCGGAACGATTACATGGGAAAAATTAGATACGGCAACGGGAACGGTAACACCATTAGGAAACGGAAATTCCTACACTGTTGTTGGAGGAAGTTCACTCTTCCCGAAAGGTTCAGGTTTGGATACGTTCTATCTCATCCATGTGAAGACGGGTGTTGCAGGAGCAGGTGCAACGGCAGGTTGCCAAAACGAATACTCCGACACGATTACCGTGCATATCATGACCGCTCCAACAATGAGCTCAACGCCGGTTGAGGTTCTCGCCAAAGACATCTGTATCACAACAGATTCTATGCTGGTGAAAATCACAAGTCCGACCAATGCCACAGGAAATTGGCAATGGTATGGCAAATTCCCCACAGCAGCGGGAACACCCGGAACGGAGTTCACGGAAATTGCAAGTGCAGGCGGAACAAATCCTCCAACAACGGTTCAAGACTACGTGAAGAAAGATGCTCCGTTTGTTGCGGATACCTATTGGTTCCAACTGAAAACGTATAACACAAACCGTTGCGACACGCTGGTTTCCAAGCCGGTTGCTGTTCGTGTGTGGGATGTGGTTGATGTGGGAATGATTACTCCGTTAGACACAACAGTTTGTCAGGGAGAAAAAGTTTCGTTTGTTGCAACAGGCAACAACTACGGAGCAAATCCGGATATGAAGGCTATCAAGGCACAATGGATCAAACGTTTGCCCGGACAAGCTTGGGGAACAGGAACGGGAACATTTGTTCCGTTCTCGCCACAGCAAGACAGCATAAAAACGGAATTCCAAACGGTGAACAATCCGGTAGCGGAAGTGGCACTCGTTCTTTGGAATCCGGGTTGTTTGGTTCCGGATACCTCGAATATCGACACGGTTCGCACCTCTAAAGCTCCGAACAAGCCTACCTTGGTGGTTTCGAGAACATTGGTGTGTGAAAACGATACGGTATTGCTCACGGTTGGAAACCTAACCATAGGCGATAGTCTTGAAATCACGGAACACCACCTTAATCCGAGCGATATTGCGCTGGGAATAGAAACGCGCACAACGATTCACAGAGTTGCAGTAACGGCAACAACGATGATGTTCAGTTCTCCGGCTATCCTCAGTTCTACGCCTGCGGCTCTGAATGTGTATGAAACAGGAACCGGATTCCCGAGTGTGTTCCAAGCACGTGCATTCGTTCCAAAAATGTATGATGATCCTTGCGGTCGCACGTTCTCAGATGAGAAAACCGTGCATGCGAACGACTCTTCGAGAGCGGGAACGCTTTCGTGGGATCTCACAACCGATCCGGGTCTTACAGGCAGTACGACTACGGAAAAAGTCATCAACAAAGGCGATGCCTCCGGAGCAATGAACCTTGAGGGAGAAAGCGAGTATGTGAATTCCAACGGAATGACAACAAAGGTTTGGGACGAAGCCGATGTGATTACACAAGCGGGTGTTCACGATCCGCATCAAACGGCAACGTGGCCCTCCACCACGTCTCCAAATCCGGAACCAAGTTATGCCGGACGTAAGATCGGCTACTACGATACGATTTATTTCCGTGCAATTTTGGAAAACAAAGCGTGTCCGCCCGATACTTCCAATTGGATCAAACTCACGCAGAAAGACAATGCAGGTGTAACCGTTACGGCAAACCCGACAGAGGTTTGTATCGTGGGAGATACCACTCGTGTTACTGCACAGATTACCAATCCTGCAAACGATCCGCTTTCTAACCAAAGTTGGGAACGCATCGTTTACGATGAAGCCGGAAATCTTGTAGCAAACAACACGTTGCAACCTAATCCTAACACGAGCTATCAACCCGGAACAACCTTGTCCTACAGGGTTACGTTCGACGAAACGGTGGATACTGCCGGAACATACGTGTATGTATATCATTGTCAGATAGGTTCAGGTTCTATCTTGACCGATACGGCACGTGTTCGCGTGTATGGACCTTCCGTAGCGGGTGAAGTTGCTCCCGAAGACTCTGTGCTTTGCGAAGGAGGAGAAGCTCCGGAATTGATTCTTACCGGAAATACAGGAGAGGTGAAAACCTGGCAACTTGCCGATGCAACAGGTGTGTATGCCGACAAGGGCTATCAAACGCCTGATTCCACGCTGTTCCAAGTGGGCAATATGCGTGTGGATTCCGGACACTACCGTGTTGTGGTTCAAAACGGCGTTTGTCCTGCCGATACCACCTTCCCTGTGAAAGTGCACGTGCTTTGGGCTACCGAACCGGGTGTGGTTACGGCAGATCCGATGATCCCGTGCTACGACGGTTGCGTGGATTTCGCAGTGGACGGAAAAGTGGGACATATTACGGATTGGCAACTCACGTGGGCAGAAGATCTGGGTGCACAAGAGTATGATGCATTCGGGCATAAAAAGGATACTATGGATTTCCTTTCTGTGGGAACAACACCGAACGATACATTGGATTGGTGTAACGTAAAAGGAGAGATTTGCGCAAGAGCAATCATCCAAAACTACGCCATGGGCAAGGAATGTGCGATAGACACAACAGAACCCCTTTGCGTAATGGCTTACGATACGCTGATGTTCGATACGTTGACCCGAGTAAATCCTACGGGAACTTACTCATCGGCACGTCCGGACACTACGGTAGAAGATGCAGAACCTTCCATCGACCTTGAAGTGGAAGCAGTAGGTTTCTCCGCAAAAATAGTAGAAGTTGGAGGAATTCCGGTCAACACAACCATTCCCGCCGCAAACACCGGATATCAATGGTACTACCGCGATCCGTCTTCACCAACTCCGGAAAGAGAATGGGTAATCGCAACTGTGAACCCCTACGGTATCACAGGAATGCAAACCGAAACACTCAACGTTCCGGCATCACACTACAAAGATCCGCAATACGAAGATTGGCAATACATTGTGAAGAGCTTCCAAACGGCTCCTTCCGTATGTCCCGACACTGTGGATCTCTACGTGGGGGCTATCGAAGTGATGCCACCTTTGTCGATTGGTGTGTTCGATGAACGCTGTATTCTGGTGGATTCCACAACACGAATCTTCCCGACAACGATCACAGGTGTGGTTACAGGTGGAGATTCTAAATTTGAGTGGTTCGTAACCCTTTCGGGAGAAACGGAAATGCCGATTGTTGGAGATGAAGCGTGGCTGGCGAAAACCACCGAGGATACTGCTCGCATAGACACCGCTTGGCTCGACATTATCGGAAAAGACGTACTTGATGGTGCAGTTATCCGCTTGAAAGTAACGGATTACTACGGAAACACCGATGAAGAAAGCTACACCGTATGTTTGGCAGAACCGCTCATCGACTTGGAATTGCTTGACGATACGATCTGTGTGAACGACGATGCGGAATTTGTGCTCACGTATGATGCAAGTAAAGTAAGGAGTCACAGCATTCAAATGAATTGGTTGCGTGTTGCAGCTCCGGGAGATACCTTGCATATTACCAGGAGTTTAGTTGCAGGTTCTGCACAGAAACCCGACGGAACAGCGTATAGTAGCACAACAGCGAAAGACGTGTATAGCAAGTATTCTGTTGCAAATGACTACACGCAAACCGTATTGGATCCGACTGTGGATTTTGCACATATCTTGCGCTACAGTGGTGCTAATTTGGATATGAAAGGCTATCAGTATATTGTAGAAATCACTTCCACGGATATGCAGATGGATCCGCCTCCTGTTGTATTGGAAGCGCAGTTGATCGTGGTGGACAGTATCCGTATCAACAAGAATCTGGAAGACGACACGGTGTGTCATCTCACGGAAGCAATGCTTCTTGCGGAGGTTTATACTGACAAGAATTTCTATGAAACGGTTTGGATGAAGTATAACCCCGAAACGAGCATGTTCGACACCGTTAAGGCTGTGATCGGAAAAGATACCTTGATCGGAAAAGATACCTTGATTACCGAGCCTTTGGAATATGATGCAACAGTTCTGCCGTATAAGTACTACTATATGGCACGCAACATCTGTAACGAAGAGTCGTCGCGTGTGGCAGAGATTCAGGTTCGTCCATTGTTGGAAGTCAATCTCGATACTCCGGACGAGTTGAGCCTTTGCGAGGGCGATCCTCTCTTTGTTAAGGCAACACACGACAATGCCGAACCGGATACCTTGGTTTGGTTTGTTGGAACGTCTGACCCTGCCTATACGGGACCCAATCCGGTTCCTGCGGTGAATCCGTTTACCATTGTTCCGAATGTGGGTTATGAGTTCTTCGTTTTCGATCAGGACAGTCTTACGAAAGCCTACGGAAGCACGTGGCAGGGTACACCTAAACCTGAAATTTTGGGAGTAACTTCGCTTGAAGACGGAATGATGATCTATGCTCGCATTGCAGACAAACGCTGTTTGAATGAGGAGGCTTGGGTGGTTGATTCCACGAAGATTGTGGTTAAGGAAACGGCACTCTACGATCATCCACACGATCAAGTGGTGATGTATGGCGATGCAAAACAAACGGCGAATGAGAAAGATACGATCTATTTCAGCATTGCATCTTCTCCGGATCCGAATAACATCTACCAATGGTACTGGACAGGCTATAACAAGCGCGTAGATCCGGATACCACTCAAACCAACCCGTCCTACGATGCGTTGCTGGGAATGTACACAACAAATCAGTTGAGCTACAAACCGTATCAACGCTATCAACCCGGTTCGTTCGCAGCGATGCGTCCGGTTCCTCCGGCAAGTTTGGATCCGACTTTCTTCTGGAGAGATTCGGCTACGCTTGGTGTGATTGTTAACAACGGAAACTTCCAAATCTTGGATTCCGTGATGTTCGCTTGTGAGGTAACCAGCACGGGTTGCGGTGAAAAACGCATCGACACTTCGTACTTTGCACGCTTGATTATCCTTCCGGATGAACTTGTTTTGCAAGGAGCCAAGTATGTGGAATCGCTCTGTACGGATAACTATATGGTAATCGACAGTATTGTGTTGCACCTGCATAACAAGCCAACACAGAACATTCCGATTTCCTATCAATGGGAAGTTTGGGATGGAAATCCGGATAACCACTGGGCACCTTTGGATCGTCGGAAATACCGCAACACCAATAGGGATACGGTAACGATGACTCCGGTATTTGCACAAACCACGCAGTATTGGTTCCGTGCGAAACTCAACAACTCGGTGTATGCAGATACCATTGAAGTGGATATCAATTATATGCCTTACTTTGCAGGATCTAGCCGAACACCGTTGAGTCGTTTCGGAAAAGTGTTGACATGGCCCGAACTGCGAGATGACACAGGAGCGTTGGCAAAACCCATATACAACCCCAGTGGTTCGCCTGCGTTGCTTTATGTTACGCAAGCGGCAGTGGGTTTCCCGACAGAACGTAGCGAAGTTCAATCGCTCATCTATCAAAGACCGTATGGTAACTACGTTTCGGATGACAAGGCGGATAGCAATTTGGTTATTTTCAAATGGTATCGCGCTGAAAAGAATTCGGATGTCTTCAACCTGTCAACCGGTCAGCATCCGTTCCCGAATCCAGGTTCAGGAACAGACACCGCTCGCGATCGTTGGACTCTGTTCCATCAACAACTTCGCGAGAAGGATGATAGTATTCACGTGGCTCTGCAACTGACCAATATGGCCGGCTGCCCGGGTCAAAGCGATACGGTGATGATTGTGGTTCCAAAATGCTATATTGATTCGGTAACAATTCCTGCGTCGGTATGTGTGGGAGAGTCAAATGTTCAAGTTCGTGTTTGGCCCGGAACAGACCAAACACACAACTGGTACTATCGTCTAAAAGGAAGTTCGACCAGATATCCGGTAAAAAATAGTATCTATGACGATGGAACGTTTGAGTTTAGGGTGGCAACCGGAGATACAGTGCTGTATATCAATAATATTACTCCTGAATTAGACAGCATTGAGTTCAACGTTGAAGTTGACAACGCATCTTGCGGAATCAATCCAATGAACTGGACAAGACTGAATGTTGAAAGCTTCCGTGGAGATACCAATCTATACCTCAACAACGGTAAGCTTGCTAACGATACCTTGAGTATGAGTGCAGGAGAAGGTTCCACACAGGTTTTGGTTAGACCTGACCTGCCCACGGGATTCGAGTATGAATGGCACCTAATCTCAACGGCGGATCCGGCAGTTGACTATATTGAGAGTGCTTTCACAAAGGATAACGACATTTATAACCTTTCCTTCAATGGAGAATGGAGCGGCTATCAAATGTATGCCAAAGTGAGAACTCCGAACGGTTGCGAAGAACGTTTGACTGACACTATTGCGTTGATAATGAACGAGAGATTTGACGTGAAATTGGATTCTGTGTCCTTTGAATACTGTGAGAACGATGACCGTGAGATTATATTCGAAGCCATCGTAGATCCTGACGGCACATACAGTTATGAATGGTATTACAATATGAAAGGAACAACGAGTTGGAACCTGATCACTCAAACAGGGAACAACTTTCTTGTGGGCGATGCGAATCAACAAACCTTGAGATTCTCTCGCTTGAACAATAACTATAGGAACTCTCAGTTCCGAGTTATTGCCACCAGTGTTTCCGGATTGAGAGATACCTCTGAAGCGCGTTCTCCGACGTTCAAAACGGCGATTGATCTGGGCAGTAGCTATATCACTCGCTCTCCGGCTTTGGGTAACATCATCTGCGTTTCGGCAAAAGACGGCGCAATACTGACTTATACCGCTAATGCAATGGTGGACGGAAAACCGGCTCCGGGAACAACGACCTACGAGTGGAAAGTAAGAAAATGGACAGGAACGGCTTATGAAGATGTCAATGCAATCCCTGAAGCACAAAAAGGAACAGGAAAAGTATGGCAACTGACAGACATCGACCACTCTTTCCATTTGGCAGTGGTTAGCGTGAGTGCGAATGCAGGATGTATAGGGCTTGATTTTGCAACCGATACAATCAAGTTGCAAGATCCGGACAGTATCAACATCCGCATAGATACCTCCGTTATCTGCTCAACGCAACCGGTGAAATTCGACTTGCACGAAACGCCTGCGTTCTATCCCTACTACCGCATCACATGGGAAGCTCCGCTGGGAACCAGCTCGACTGCACACAACAACAAGACTGCTATTCAGGCAAATCTTTCCGCCGGAACGCGTAAAGTTGCTGTACACGTGTGGGCACAAGGGGGTGGATATAGCTACCGCTGCGAAACTATGGATACCGTTGAGGTATTCATCCAAGAAGGTACGCCGTTGCGCATCCTTGCAGGTGACCCGCTCGTCCCTACGGACAACATGTATGTGGATGTGAACAACTACGTTGACCTCGAACTTGAACCGTTGAGAGAAGACGGAATCACGCCACTCGAACCTCACGAACTCATTGACGTGAAATACCGTTGGACAATCTTGCACGAATTTGACGGAATCTTCCCGCTGACTTCGACAAACACGAAGACCACCCAAACGGCTACATACACTTCTTCGCCTGTTACGCAGGAAATCGTTGGAGAGTTCACGGATATGAAAGGTTGTGTGAGCAAAGATACCATCACCATTAAAGTGGGCGGTGCGTTCAATCTCGACTCCGTGATCGTTGCAGACCACTTCAGACCTGAATTGGATGACTTGTTGAATCTCGAACAACCGAACGATGATACAACGTTCGTGAACGAGCTCAACTCCATCATCGGACGTCTGAATATGTGTATGAACAACATCTTCTATCTCACTCCGCATGTTTCGGGAGGAAAACCGGAATATACGTTCCACTGGACGGTGAACAAAGATGTGTATGTGTATGACAGCGCAGGTAGTCCGCTTAACAACGGAAATATCCTTCCGGGAAATAGCCTCGTAACGGGAACGCCTCCTCCGGCAGCTCCGGCTTCCGGAACACCGGATGTGTTCAGCATCGTTTCCACGGATTCCTTGACCTACACCAAGCTCGGATTCCGTCCGGCAGGGGATATAAATCCGGACGACAGTTTAGTGTTCTGGGTATGGGCAACTTCTGAACTCACTTCGGCACCGACCATTGTGGCGGCAATCACGATGAAGTTCAAACCTGTTCCCTACGTGAAGATGCACTCGGCTCCGAGAACCTACGGAAATGCGTACTATCTCAACCAGGCAATCTACTATCACCTCGGACCGGAACGTTTCGAACGATACGACTTCTATCGTTTCATCCGTCCGGAAGGCGAAGAGTTCTACAAACTCTTGCCCGACTCCACAGCAGTGGGTGTGAAAAACCCGCAACGCGACAGCATCCCGGTATATGTAACCACATTCGTTGAGGGCGAAGATCAAAACCTTGTTCTCGGTGTGGCGAAACGTGCCGACGGATGTCAAGCATGGGATACCGTTTCGGTGAGATTAGTGCCTGTTCCGAACGTGGTTATTCCGGACGACCCGATCTTCCCGATGAACCGTGTATTCTTGCCCGACTTCGACATCGAAGTACACGATACTTGGGGATTGCCCATCAAGCCTTATGGCTCTAAGGGTTGGGACGGAACGTATAACGGTAAGAAAATACGTTCAGGAACATACTACTACAACGCGAAAGTGCCCACACCGGATGGTTTCATGATCATCTCCGGCGCTGTAACCGTATTGCGAACAAACCCGAATGATAATTAACAAATGAATGTACGGGCGGGGCATGCCCCGCCCTATACAAAAAACAGACAGCCATGAAAAAGATATTTATCATCATACTGACCCTAAGCGCTATCACAAAAGCCACTGCACAGGACGATATGCAATCCTCACAATTGTTTGCGAACAAGTTGTATTATAACCCTGCTGCGACGGGATATTCCGACAAATTCTTTGTTTCAGGAGCCTATCGTATGCAATGGGCGGGCACGTCCACAAGTTTGCCAAAGGCAGCTCGTCCGAGATACATTTTGATGAACGCAACGCAATACTTTCACCAAAAACGTTCGGGATTGGGTCTCTCAATCTATGATGGACGCCAAAACGTAGAGAAATCTTTCCTCGCCAAGGTAGCGTATGCCTATCACATGCAAGTGCAGGAACAGGCTTGGCTCTCCATGGGAACAAGTGTGGGCTTGCTCTCGAAAACCGTTGACGGATCAATAACTCCGGACGAACAAAGTGCAGACTTCAAAATGGCGATGATGTCCGACTGGTCGCTCGGTGTGGAATACTACACCCCTGAACTTTGCGTGGGCGTTGCAGCGCAACACATTCCGCTTGTTTTGGGAGATAATGAGAATAGGTTTCACACTCACTTCTACTACTATATGACCTACTATCACCAATTGGACGAAGATTGGAGATTGATGCCGAGTATCGCTTTGCGAAACTCCGCATTCATTACGAACTTCGAACTTTTGTTGCGAGCTTCATATTTGAATATGTTTCAGTTAGGGGTTGGATATCGTTTGGATGCTTTCCCGATCATCATCGGTGTGAATCTGGGCGATTCGTTTGCACTCAGCTATTCGATAGACCTTAACAACAAGTATTTGCGAAATAGAAGTCGGAAAGCTTCTCACGAGATTATGCTCAGCTACCGAACGCAAATCATCAAGCGTTACAATACATTACAGCGGCTCGAAGAACAGAAGGATTTTTAGGGAGCAGGGTAGAACCGCAAACACCATAACTCGGGCGCAAGCCCATAAAACTCAATGCTATGAAAACACAACTCCTTTTGGTTGTAGGCTTGCTGTATGCGAGCTCAATCATGGCTCAGCCGGAAGCATCTTTCCGTTTGGATACGGTTCAGGGCTGTCCCGGCGAAATCGTTGAACTCCCCGTTCGACTCTACGGAGTGAAAGACTTGGGGATTACTTCGTTTATGTTCTATCTCGACATCGACACGGCTGTGTTGGAACCCGTTACGACGAACGGAAATTTTGCATCCGAACGTCCTATGGGACAGCCTGTTATCACAGAACTTAATCCCAAACTTGTTGGACGCTTTGTTGCCAACTATGGATGGAATTTGGGCTATCAGTTCCTAAAACCGGTGATGATACTGACCTATATATCTTCATCCGGACAAACAATTTACGGTCTTGAAGACGGTACACTTTTGGGTAAAATACATCTGCGTATCAAGCAGATAGCCACAGAACCGATTGTGATAAAGTCGTACTTCGGTGCTTCTAACGGAATATACTACGACTTGGAACTCTACAAAACTTCATTACAACCGGGCGTTATTCTTCCGAAACCCGCACCGAAAGTGGTGATTGAGGGAAAATCAAAACTTCCCGGATTTTTCGGATTGGATTTCGTGGATTTCTATATGTGTGAATTGCAAAGTTTGCCTTTGCAGGCAACCGGAGCACAACGCTATGTGTGGGATCTCAACACCACCGGTGGAACGCGAATGAATTCGCAAGAAGGATCCTACTATGGAATACCGGAAAGTGGAGAACAGAATGAAACCTATCGACAATGGGTCACGGATTCCGCTTTCGACAGAACAGATGTGGACAATCCCATATTTACCCATTTTCAAGATGGACGGTACAAAGAATATAGGACTGCTAAAATCGTTGCAAAAGGTTATAATGCCGATGGTTGCTACGGTTCCGATACAGCGTTGGTTTTTGTCAGCTTCGTCAATACACGCTACTATAAATTGCTGGAACAGCTCGACTATCACTTTGTTCGCAAAGATTCAGTCATGGATTTGAAACTGTTGTGGGATAGAACTTTAAGTACGAATCCTATTGATGACCCGTATTTTGTAAAATCGTTGGGGGAAGTGCCGTTCTCTTATCAATGGTTGCCAACAGACAAGGTTGAGCGACCAAACGATTCCGTGACAAAAACCTTGCCATTGACAGAACCAACATGGTTTACAGGAATTGTAAGAGGCAAATTTGGCTGTGAGACACGAGTGGATGTAAAAGTTGATATCCACGGCGATAGCCTTTTTGGATATATCGGAAAAAATGTGGACTACTTCTGTGGAGAAATCGGAGGACTTGCCGAAGATGAAGGATATCCGGTGTCGCTCGCAGCCCTCGTGAAAGGCGGTAGTGATGAAAAAATCTATGATTGGGAATTTTCAAAACTTCACAACAAAACCGACCATCACGTTGTTAGCCAATCCGAAAACGGAATCAACATCAAAATCACAGGAACAACAGTCGCATCCGTGCGGATTACAGACCTCGCAACAGGACGCATACTGATCCTAACGGATACCATCTTCGTTCATCCTATTCAACCTTCGTCTATCACGATTGAACTTGATGCCAAATCACAGATTCAGTATGAAAAAGGCTATTGTGTGGGAATGCCGATCACGTTCATCGCCTCCACAGAGAATTTGGGCGAAAATCCCGATATTTTTTGGGAAATCAACGGTTATCGAACAGATTTGAAAGGCAGCAGGGTTACGTTCTCCGAAATCGGTCATCAACGCACCGTTCGTGCGGTTGCCTACTCCAAAGCCATTTGTCCCGACCAAATGCACGCCTACTCCGAAGCGTTTGACCCGAAATCGGAATGGTATCAAATCACAGGTGTCTATATCCGCGACATCTCGCATAATAACAGTGGAAATAACGTGTCGTGCAATACCGACAGCGCAATCCTTGAGATATATCCGCACAACCTCGGTGTAAATCCGTTCTTTGAAGTCTTTCGGAATGATATTTTGGTGGACACGTTCACGTTCTACGGAAGTTTGAACGGAGAAATGGATAGTTTGGGAAATCAAGGCAGTATCATACATAAAGTGAAGAGTTTCAACTATCACGATCGTTTTAGCGTGAGATTTACGAATACAAGTTGTAACTGTTTGATAGATAATAATCACACGTCTAACTATGTATATCCGAACCTGAACACAACGAATGCTTGGAAGATGCCGGTGATTGTTACCGATGTAGGAAGTGATACTATCTGCGAAGCCGCCGGCAGAACCTACGCCGTCAGCTTGCAGGGAATGGAGCAATTTGAAAAAAATACAACGGTTATTTGGATGCACAACGATAAGGAATGGATGCGTTATGAATATGATGCTGCCGTGTCTGCGCAATTCCCCAATCCGCCTGAGAAACACGAAAATGCCTTTGTTGTTTCGGCAAATGAACAAAGCGTTTTCGACAAGGCTTATCCGTTCTATCTCAACGATGCTGAAGGAAAATATCCGGAAGTGTATAACACGTTCCAAGCCGGCGACAAGCTTTGGGCAATCGTGGTTAGTTCTGCGGAATGCGGAGGTACAACCGAGTATCATTACGATACCGTGAAACCGATCTATCCCAAGTTTATCCCGCTTCAACCGGCTACGGCAGACCCTATTGCAAGTCTTTCGAATGTAGAAGTTTGTAAGGGCGACGAAATTATCTTCACCGTGCAAAACGTGCGTGGTGCAGGAAATGTTACGCCGAAATGGTTTTGGAATGGTATTGAGCTGAATACCAAAGAAATGTCCTGTGAGATAACCAATCCTAAAAACGGCGACAGTGTAATGGTTGTATTGACATCCGATTACAAATGTGCAGACAACCTGCCCTTGCAATTGCCGGTAGTATTCATTACGGTTCACGAACTTCCTGTGCTTGAACCGGAAGATGTTATTGCTTGCAACGGCGATGAAGTGAAGCTGAAACCGAATGCTCCAACGGCTGTTGCGTGGCAATGGACAAGCACGGCGACAATGGATAATCCGACTCTCGAAATGCCAACAGTAACAGGGCTTGCAGACAATTCCGAAAATACGCACAGTTTGACAATAACAGATGCAAACGGATGCCAAACCACTGCTGATTTTAAGGTTATAATGCTTCCCAAAAATCCGGTAACGGCAGAGATAAATCTCACTCGTCCTGAGGATACCCTTATCTGTAAAGGAACTCCGGACGTAACGCTCAATGCGGACTACGAACCTAATCTCTCCGACCTTGTATGGCTCAGAAACGGTTATGTGATCAGTGGGCAAAACAACAAACGCTCGATTACGCCTGCAAATCTTCGTGATGGCGACCAAATTCAATTGCAGATTACGGCAAGCAAAGACTATAAAACCTGCTATCCTAAAACTGCTGTATCTCCGGCGATCACATTCCACGTGAACCCGCCTGTATTGGCGAAAATCCAAGCCGAAAGCCTTACGCTTTGCGATCAAGAATCCATTCAACTTACGGTGTTAGGTAGCAAAGACTACGATTACACGTGGAAAACCTCCGATGTGGAAGTCAACAATAGCACGGAAACCACGGTGTTTGTGAAACCGGAAACAACAACGAAATACGTTATTGAAATTGCAGATAAAGATGCGGTTTGTACGGCAAAAGATTCTGTGGAAATCAGAGTATTGCCTTATCTTCCGGTGTCCAATACGATTGCTTTGCAAAACGGTGGACAAGCGGAATACTGCGCCAATGCCGACAGTTTGTTCACGTTTCAAGCAACAACCGTAAATCCGGGCGAATCGCCGGTTTACGAATGGTATGTGAACGGAGAACTTCGTCCGGACGAAAGTGCGGATGTGTTCACGGCAAGACTTACGGATGGCGACAAAGTATATAGCATTGTGAGAACGCCCAACCTTGAAAGTTGCGGAGAACTCTTCGCTCAATCCAATGAAATCACGGTTGTTCGCTTGCAAGTTCCGGATGCAGCAGTTTTCGGAGATACAAACGTATGTGTGAATCAACCGGTTTCTTTGCTTGCAACAGGCGGAGTTGAATACCTTTGGACGAATACCAACGCTTTGAAAGTGAGCGAATCTGCAAGTTATATGGTAACACCCGGCGAAACAGAAACATTCTATGTTCGGGTGGAAGGAGAGAACAATTGCGCTGTAGGCCTTTCGGTTACAGTTGAGGTTACGCCTACTCCTGCCGCTATTCAAGCGGAAATCCGTACAGAACAAGACTCGCTTTGCAACGGAGCGCAAACAACAATCGAACTGCAATCCAATTATACCGAAAAACGCAGTATTCTGTGGTATGTGAACGAAGAGTTGCAAGCTTCAACAGAGGCGCAATTCACCGCAGCTTTGAACAACAACGATGCCGTATATGCAAGAGTAGTTGTGGATGATGAAAAATGTTTGGAACAAACATCCGTGCAAACAAATAGGCTTGCATTGACCTATTTTGCAGCTCCTGTTGTTGTTCTTGCAAAGAATTATGACACCGTTTGTCAGGGTCAAACCCTTACAGCGACGGCAAGTTCAGACAATGCTACAATCCTTTGGGCATCTGCGGAAGCGGAAGTCATTGCAGAGGGAACATCCGCAGAACTCCAACCGAATGCAACAACGTTTTACACTTTAAGTGCAATCATCGGAAACTGCGAAAGTGCTCAAAGTGAAACGCTGCATATACACGTAAATGCTCTTCCTGCAGACCCGCAAATGAGTAGTCAAATGGCTTGCAAAGAGCCTGTTCTGTTGACTGTCGAGAATCCGCAAGCGGGAGTTCGTTATATGTGGTCTAAAGCAGAAAACAATGGCGGCACTGTGGAAATGATACCGGTAGGGGAGGGGACAAGCCTACTCGCAGAACCGGCTACGTATATCGTTTCTGCACTCAATCCTGAAGGATGCTACAATGCCAATATCTCCGATGTGTTCGTTGAACAAGGCGATATACCTGTTGCGATGTTGCGTGTTCTTACAGATGAGATTCTTGTGAAAGAGCCCGTTGTATTTGAAAATATGAGCACCGACAGCGACAGAGCGATATGGGATTTCGGCGATGATACACCGGAACAGGAAGACAATGCAGACGAAGTTGAACATACCTATCAAACCATTCGTGATTATCCGCTTGTTTTGAAAGTGGAAAGTCCCGATGGCTGTTGGGATACTGCTTTCTATACCATCACCGTATTGCCACAATTGACGGGCGTTTTCGTTCCTTCGGGTTTTATGCCTTCGGCAACAAACGAAGCCGACCGAACCTTGAGAGCGTTTGGAGAAAATGTTGCATCGGTTAACTTCCAAGTATATACGATGGAAGGTGTGCGGGTTTTTGAATCCGATAACATCGAAAAAGGCTGGAATGGAATATACAACGGCAAAGAGATGCCAACCGGAAACTACACGTATATCGTGGTAGTGAAGATGGCAGATGGAAGAGAAATTAAAAAATCAGGAATATCTGTATTGATTCGATGAAGGTTAAATGGATTGCGGCATTGGTGATTCTGTTTGGATTGCGGAATACTGCCGCGGCACAAACCGACTTCCCTTTGTCCACGCTGACCTCATCTCCGGTGCAGCTGAATCCGAGTAGTGTCGGGCTTTTCAACGATGTTTTCAGAGTGCATACCTACTTCAAAAGTCAGATGGCAAAGGATCTTGCCGGAGGTATCAAAGGAACCGGCGCAGCGTTCGACTATAATATCCCTAACTACCGAATGGGACTGGGTATGGCAATTTACTCCAATTCCTTAGATAAATCGGCTTTGCGGGATTTCAATATGCTTGTTTCTTATGGCTATCGCATCGAATTTAACCGTTGGAGTTTGCTCTCGCTCGGTGTTCAAGGCGGGTTCAAACAGGTGGGATTTTCCATCGAATCGCTGACGTTCGGAAGTCAATACGACCCTACTTACAGAGGTGGCTACGACCCTGCGAGAATGCCCGTGATGTCCACAATACAGAACAAAAACAGTTTCGATGCCTCTGTTGGCGCACAATGGTATGGAAATTTAGGAACATACTTTGCGATGAACGCAGGTATGGCGGCATTTCATCTGATTCCTGTGAAAACAGATTTCCTTTCCGATGAATCCTATCTCAAACCCAAATACATTTTCAACCTTAGTGCGCGCTACGAAGGCTACTATGTGCATTGGATTCCTTCGGCGATATACGTTTCTCAAAGCAACACATCCTACGCGGAAATAGGCGTAACAGGGCAATATCGGCAGTTGGACAAATTTGTCAATGCAGGCGTTTATGTTCGAACGCCCAATGTGATTATCCCTACTGTTGGGCTTGGTTGGGACAAATTCACCCTCAATCTCAGCATAGAATACTATCTCAAAAATACCTTCTCGCAAATTTTCAACATCAGTATTTCCTACTTCCCCCAAACCAACCGCCAAGCGAGCCTTATTCAGGATTTTGACTATTTTTAGCGATTAGTAGGGGCAAGGCACGCCTTGCCCAATCAAATAACCAAATCAACAAAAAAAATGAAACATTGTTTCATTTTTTTTAGTATCTTTGCAAACAAAAAAATACGATTCACAAAAAATGCACCTGATAACAGACATAAAAACCTTCCCCGACAACCTAAAAACAGCAGTAACGGTGGGTATTTTCGATGGTCTTCATCTTGCACATCGTGCCATATTGGACGAACTGAAAAGTAAAGCGAAAGAATATACTGTTCCGTCGGTCGTTGTTACATTTGACAAGCATCCTTGCGAAGTTATTGCTCCGGAACGCTACGGAAAAGATGTTTTCCTGCTGACAACCTTGGAAGAAAAAATCAAACTGTTTGAACAAATCGGAATAGATTATTTAGTGATACTGCCTTTTACGAAAGAATTTGCAGCCTTATCCTATACCGAATTTATCGAACAAACAATCGTGAAATACCTGCATCCACGCTTGTTTTTGGTGGGATTCAATCACAACTTTGGAAGCAATCGTTCCGGTAATTTCGAGAAATTGCAGGAATTGTCCGCCAAACACGGATTTGAAGCAGATATTTTCCCCGAACAATATGTCGAAAACGAACAAGTCAGTTCAACGGAAATCCGCCGACTGATTCGATCCGGAGAAATAGATAAGGCGGAAAAATTGTTAGGCAGAAAACAGAAACTTAACCCCAATATGATCGCCCAAAATCTCATTCAAATAAAACAACAGCTTCCGAATAACGTCAAACTGATCGCTATCTCCAAAACTAAACCTCTCCCGGATTTGCAAGAGGCATACACCGCAGGACAACGTGATTTCGGAGAAAATAAAGTGCAGGAACTCCTCGAAAAACAGGAACAATTGCCCAAAGATATACATTGGCATTTCATCGGACATTTGCAAACCAATAAAGTTCGCTATATTGCGCCATTCGTGCATTTGATACACGGTGTGGATAGCGTGAAATTATTGAAAGAAATAGACAAAGAAGCGAAAAAAAACAATCGGGTCGTTGATGTTTTGTTGGAATTTTTCATCGCCAAAGAAGAAACTAAATTCGGACTGAACTTGTCGGAGGCAGAAGAAATACTCTCTTCCGAAGATTTCAAAAACCTCTCAAACGTTCGTATTCTCGGAGTGATGGGAATGGCAACGTTTACAGATAATACCAAACAAATTCGTGAAGAATTTCAATCCTTACGTCAGATTTTTCAAACACTCAAAGAGAATTATTTTTCCGACAAACCTTATTTTCGAGAAATTTCTATGGGAATGTCCGATGATTTCCACATTGCCATAGAAGAAGGAAGCACGATGGTTCGTGTAGGCAGTGCGATATTCGGGCATCGGAGTTATAACCCGAAATAGAAGAATATTTTCTTGCAATTTGTCAATTTAGGGTTACATTCCTACGGAATGCAAATGTGAGGGGAGAGGATTCTTTTTTCTACCGAACGATAATGCCTAACGGCATTTGGTTGTAGCACAGTTGCGAACAATAATTAGATAATAATAAACAAAAAACGGAACAAAATATGTTCCGTTTTCGTTTTTGTTATTGACCAAGAGAATCAAATTCCAAGTCGTCTAAACTTGTCGCAGTGGTTTCGCCTCTGCGGAAATCAGCCTCTTCGGGGTCTTCGGGAGGACGCTCGCCGGTATTGATAAAGTTGATGACTTGCGTTAAATTCGTCATGAACTTCTCAAAATCTTCCTGATAAAGGAAAATTTTGTGCTTCTCATAAATAAACTTGCCTTGATCGTCGAGAAACTTACGTTTGCTTTCTGTAATCGTTAGATAACGATCGCCCGACTTCATCTCTTTCACGTCCAAAAAATACGTGCGTTTGCCTGCTCTTACGGCTTTGGAATAAACCTCTTCTCTGCCGTGTTCCATGTCTTCCATAGAGTTCTTTCGTTTTTGTGATTTTCTTTTAATACTTCTGTTAATATCAAATTAACATTGCAAAAATAAGAATTTATTGGCAATTATGAAACAAGTTGTTAATAAATGGTAATAACTTGTTGCGTGAACGAACCTAATAGAGGTGATTCCGACGTGTGCGTTTTCTCCACCAAAGAATCAAAATAAAACCGAAAAGCATACCGCCTAAATGTGCGAAATGTGCGACATCACTGTTACTCCCGCTGATGCCTGCAAAAAGTTCAAGCACTCCGTAAATAATCACAAACCACTTCGCTTTGATAGGGATGAGAAAGTAAAGATAAATCAACATATTTGGAAACATCATTCCAAAAGCAAGCAATATGCCGAAAACCGCACCGGATGCACCTATCGTAACCGCTGCATTCATAAATCTATCAATCGACATCGCAGAATAACCCAGGTCGGTATAATTCCAAATCTCTGCGGCAAGCACCACATTCTGAATAATTCCTGCGCCTACTCCGCAAAACAGATAATAAAACAAAAAACGTTTTCCACCCCAAAAATTCTCAAGCGCATAGCCAAACATCCACAAAGCAAACATATTGAAAAATAAATGCGAAAAACTGGCGTGCATAAACAAATATGTGAAATACTGAGTAGGAAAAAAACGCTCGGATAAAACATAGTGCAAACCTAAATAACGGGTTAAATCTATGCCAAAACCGCCGAATGTGTAATCAATCAAGAATACAATAACATTGACAATAAGTAAGTTTTTAACAACAGGCGGCAAGAAACTGAAACCTTGCAAACGATAATTTTCCATTGTGATATTAGTTTATTCGTGTATGTATTTCATCTTCGGAAAGCAGCGAAAACACAGGCTTTCCCTTGGGAGAGAGTTGTGGAACCTGACAGAGAAATAATTGCTGTAACAAATGTTTCTGTTCGGCTTTATCTAAGGAAACGCCTGATTTTACTGCCATTCCACACGCCATCGAAACCGCTAAATTGGTGTGTTTGTCGTTTCGATTGAGCATAACTCCACTCTTATAATTTTCCAAAATAGTTTCTAAAACATCTTTCAATTCGCTCTCTTTCACTTCGTTTGGAGCTGCATTCACAACAAAAGAATGATGTCCTAAACTTTCCATATCCCAACCCAATTCTTTCAGATCCGAAAGAATTTCGTTCAATATCTCCGCATTGGATGCCGTGAAATCAAAGGATTGAGGAAATAATTTTTGTTGCGAAACAATCTGTTTATTTGCCATTTGCTTTTGATAGTGTTCAAACAAAACACGTTCGTGTGCGCGTTGTTGATCCACTAAAAGCAAGCCCGAACGGGTGTCGGCAACAATGTATTTCTTCAAAAATTGGAAACTGTCGAAATACACATTGTCATCGTCTATCGTATGTTCGATAATCTTCTGAACGCCGCTTTCGACGGGCCTTTGCATCAAATCAAAAGAGTCCAAATAGGCTTGTTGATTCAAGTGATTTTTGCGATGTTCGGAAAAAGATGTTTTCTCAAACGGATTGTAGCCCGGATTCACTTGAATACGGGGTGCTTTCGGAACATAATCCGAAGGAAGAATCTGCGGTTGATAATCCGGATTGATAGAAAAATCAAGGCTTGGAGAAAGATTGTAGGCTCCAATGGATTTTTTCACAGCAGCAAACAAAACCCCATAAATCAATTTTTCATCCAAAAATTTCACTTCCGTTTTGGTGGGATGGATATTGACATCGATATTTTTGGGATCAATATCAAATTTAATGAAATATGAAGGGAAACTTTTTTCTGCAATCAGTTCTTCAAACGCTTGCGAAACGGCGTGATGCAGATAGGGATGACGAATGAAACGATTGTTCACAAAGAAATACTGTTCGCCTTTGGTTTTCATTGCGTATTCGGGTTTCCCGATAAATCCGGAGATTTTAACGTGCGTAATTGCCTGTTCAATCGGAACAAGTCTATTCTTGTAGGTATCGCCAAACAGAGAAATGATGCGCTGTTTGAATGCGCATGATTCTAAATTATACACACATTTATCGTTGTGATAAAAACTGAATTTGATGTGTGGATGAATGAGAGCAACGCGATAAAATTCCTCTGAAATATGTTTCAATTCGATGGTATCGCTCTTCAAAAACTGACGTCGTGCAGGAACATTGAAGAATAGATTTTTCACTGCGATAGACGTTCCTTTCTCGCTTTGACAAGGCTTTTGAGATTTGATTTCAGAACCTTCTATGCGAATCTCCGTACCCAATTCTTCATCGGCTTGACAAGTCTTCAACTCCACTTGTGCAACGGATGCGATAGATGCCAAAGCCTCTCCACGAAAGCCCATCGTTCGAATAGCAAACAAATCCTGTGCATCACGTATCTTCGATGTGGCGTGGCGTTCAAAGCACAAACGAGCATCGGTTTCCGACATTCCTTTGCCGTTATCAATCACTTGTATCAACGTTTTTCCTGCATCTTTCACGATGAGTTGAATCTCCGTACTCTCCGCATCAACGGCGTTTTCCAGAAGTTCTTTAACCGCAGAGGCAGGACGTTGAACAACCTCTCCTGCGGCAATTTGATTGGCTACTGCATCCGGCAGCAAACGAATAAAATCTGACATACACTAAAAAATCAACACCTTTACATTGCTGATTAAAAAAACCAACAGCAGCACCAAAAGCGCATACATAAGGACTTTTGAACCGGTCAGCAACTTGTTTCCTGCTTTGTTTTTGTTGGGACGCTTGCGCTCAAATGCCTCTCGAATGCGTTCCGATCGCTCCTCATCACTCGCAGAATCCTCTCCAATGCGACGTTTCAACTCTTCAATACGCTCCTTCTCCTCACTGTAATAGCGAGGCTTAAAGTCGAACTGACGGGGCTTTGAAGTGTTGAAAATGGATGGCATAATTCAAAAATGTTTAGTTGCGGATTTTATAATTTCCGCCAATGGGTGTAACACTGTGAGGCGGTGCTTGGGTTTTTTGCTTCACAGCCGGCTTTCTATACGGTTGAAAAGCACAAGGGTTCGAGCTCGGTGCTGTTGAGGCACACGATGCTAATGTTCCTAAAATGATGATTGCTAATGCAATACGTAATAGTTTGACCGGTTTCATAGACTTTTTTATTTATTTTATTTGCAAAAATACGAATTTTTTCGATATTTTTGCGTATTTTTGTAAAAAAAATATAAAAAATTGAAAAAAATTATATATATCGTTTGCCTTGTGTCTGTTTTTTTCCTCCCCAAAGGTTTTGCACAAAGGGATGATGATGCGGATGATTGGTATGAAGAGCAGGAAAAACAGGAAGAAAAAACGACCAAACTGATTTCAATCGGCTTTGGCGCAGGTGGTTTTTTTGCGAATAAATACGTTGCAAACTACTACAACGGCAGCGAAAATAACGTGAATAAAATATCCTACGTTTTGGGCAATGGGTATTGGTATAACGAAATCAAAAACGAAACACAGCCCTATGATTTTGAATTGTATGAACTGCCGACCAATATGCGCTACAAGGTTTCGACGGCTGTGAATTTTCGAGCAGCGATGCGGACTTCCGATCGCACATCTGTTTTTTTTCAGTTCAATCAAGTCAATCTTACTGCTACGGATATTTTCACGATAGAACTTATTGACGCAACTCCGTGGGTGTCTGAACCCACACTGATGATTTGTAACATTTGGGGGGGAGAGTCGAGAACGATGATTGATGTGGGTTTCCGGCGTTTGTTTGAATCGGATTCGCGTTGGCAAGGCTACTTTGAGATGGCGTTCAACGTAACGAATACGAAAGTGAAAGAAAACAAAATTCAAATTGGAAATTTCACGCAATCGATTATTGATAGAGGAGCATACGTTCCCAACCAAGCGATGTATGACGAAATTCCGCAAATCGGCAATGGTATTGGGATTTCGGGGGCTTTGGGGCTGCAATACAACATTGCGCGCAATGCGTTTTTCGATGTGGGAATTTGTACGCATTTGCAAGATATAAATCTGGAAGGATACAAAGATTTTAACACTAATTTCAATCTTTTTGTCCGCTTAAATTTGTTAATGTTTTAAATATGGCACTAAAAACTGTTTTCTGGCGAACGTGGAAGAAGATGTTAGTGATGAGCTCGAGGTTCGGTATATGGGGGAAACCGTCCCAATTAGACACGCAGAAATATACCACACAAATTTTGATTGTCGCTTCCATCTTGATTGTTGTGTTTTCGTTGTTGGGCATTCAAATTATTGTTGACCAAATCGCCAACGACGAAGCAAAGAAAGTGAGAATGTGGGCTTCGTCTGTTCAGCAGAAAGCGGAATTAATCACGTATTCCAAAGAATTTTTCGATCAAATCGAAGTTTTGGATAAGAACAATATGGAAGATTGGGCAGAAGCCTACGTGAAATACTTGGAGGCACGAAACCCTACAGAATACGAGATTTATCGTCAGATTGTGGAACGAAATGCAACGATTCCCTGTATCATCACCGATGAAAATATGAAAATTTTGCATTGTCAAAATACGGATAGTAGTTGTTATTTCGCAAAGTATTTGGAAGATGATATGCTTGCCGAATATTCGCGACACGCACCGATTCTAACGGATTTCTGGAATCAAACTTGGTATATCTTTTACAAACAGTCGAACATTTTTTATCAACTGCAAGAAGTTTTGGATGAATTGACCAATTCGTTTATGACCGAAATTGTGGATAACTCCATATTTGCGCCGATGTTGGTGGTTTCGAGTGATGAGAAAAGAGTGATTCACGCAGGAAATATCACAGCAGATAAATACACAAATCCGCTTGCGTTGGAAAGAACATTGGGCAGAATGCGTTCGCAAAATGCGCCGATTCAACTTGTTGTAAGCTCGGAAGAAGAGTATCTGATTTTCTACGAAGATTCCATCATTTTAAGTCGTTTAACCTATATTCCACTCATTTTTTTGATTGTGATTATTGCTTTTGTTTTTTCGGTGGTATGGACTTTGCGTGCATCCAAACGTTCGGAAAACGACAAACTTTGGGTGGGTATGTCGCGCGAAACCGCTCATCAATTGGGAACTCCAATCTCATCGCTGATGGCGTGGATGGAATATCTGAAAGAAAAAAATATGGATTCGGAAGCCTTGATTGAAATTCAGAAAGACATTGATCGGTTGAAAATGATTACGGAGCGATTCTCTAAAATCGGCTCTGAACCTACGATGAGCAAAGAAAATGTGGTGCGTGTGGTGCACGAAGCCATATCTTATTTGCAATCTCGTTTGCCACGAAAAATCAGATTTGATGTAGTGTGCACACCGAGTGCGGACATTTCTGCGAATATCAATCCGAGATTGCTTGAATGGGTGCTTGAAAATCTGTTCAAAAACGCCACGGATGCGATTGGTACGAACGAAGGAATTATTCAAGTGCAAATTTCGGATGGTCCCAAAAATGTGATTATCGACGTTACAGACGACGGAAAAGGCATCCCCAAAGATAAATGGAAATCGGTTTTTAATGCCGGATACACTACTAAAACAAGAGGTTGGGGATTGGGATTATCGCTGAACAGAAGAATTATCAACGATTATCATAAAGGCAAAATTTTTGTGAAACAATCGTTGCCCGACAAAGGCACAATATTCAGAATTATTCTTTACAAGTAATGGCAGGCGTTTACATCCATATTCCGTATTGTCTGCGGAAATGCGCCTACTGCGGTTTTTATTCCAAGGCAGTAGCGAAAGATACGGAACGTGAGGTATCGCTAAAACCCTACGTAAATGCGCTAATCAAGGAAATTCAATTTCGTAAAGATGAAATTGACGAACCTGTTGAAACCGTTTATTTCGGAGGAGGAACGCCATCATTATTACCGGTAAAAATGCTTGTTGATATTTTTGAGGTCTTGCGGAAATCCTTTACACTCGTGGAGAATCCGGAAATTACCTTCGAGGGAAATCCGGAGAATTTGACAAAAGAATATGTGTCGGATATTCGGAAATATACGCCAATCAACCGTTTGAGTATAGGCGTTCAGTCGTTTTTCGATGAAGATACGAGATATTTGAATCGAAAGCATTCTGCAAAACGTTCGATAGAATGTATAGAAGATGCGATTGCTGCGGGTTTTGAACGTTTGTCGATAGATTTGATTTATGCTCTTCCCGAACTGACAGATGAACGCTGGTTGAAGAATTTGGAGATCTTCTGTTCCTTAGATGTGTCGCACCTTTCGGCGTATGCTCTAACGATTGAACCGAACACACTTCTCGACAAACAAATACGGAAAGGTTTAACCGCTGCACCTTCGGACGAACTCGCCGAACGACACTATTTGCTGACACGTGAATACTTGGAAAATCGCGGATTTCAAGCGTATGAAACCTCCAATTTCTGTAAGAACGAACACTATTCCAAACACAATTCCAACTATTGGAATCTGAGTAAATACTACGGTTTCGGAGCCTCTGCACACAGTTTTTCGGGAACAAGTCGAAGTTGGAATATCTCTGATGCGGATGCTTATATCACGGCTATTCAAAATGGAGAAATCCTTAGAGAAACGGAACTTTCGACAAAGGAAACCCTTTACAATGAATATGTGATGACCGCCATTCGCACGCAATGGGGCATCTCGGAAGATTTCATCTTATCTCACTTTGGGCAAAGTTTTTTAACACACTTTCAACAGTGTCTTCAAAAAATCCCACAAGACCAAATCACAATTTCCGACAAACACGTTTTCACAACGCAGAAAGGTGCATTGTTTGCTGATGCTTTGGCGTTTGGGATGTTTGTTTAATCGTTGAATTGTTTAATTGTTTAATCGTTGAATCGTTTATTTGTAGAGTTGTTAATGATTCAGTTCGTCATCCCGCGCTTGACGCGGGATCTCCTTGCTATTGTTCCCTTGTCGCGAGGGGGTTGCGGGTCAAGCCCGCAATGACGGCTAATATCACACCCCACACCGTTTACCTTTTGCCGTTTTACCGTTCATATCTCTAATTATTAATTGTTAATTGTTAATTTCCATCACCTCGCACCATTTACCTTTTACCAGCCGCGTAGTGGCGGTTAACCTTTTCACCGGCGAGGCGTAGCCGAGCAACCACCAGGCTGGATATACAACGGATAATAAAACAGGACATTCTCCGCTCCGCCCTTTGACAACGCACCTTCCGGCAATGGCTTTCCTGCAAACGTACCCCCATTACACGGGGAAACCTCTTGATAAGGACGAGCGGTCTGACCGCCCTGCGTGGTCATTGCTGATGTGCCTGATGCAGCGTACTGACCAAAATAATAGCCGGGAGAGGGCACACATTTCATTTTTTTTTTGTATCTTTGTAACTTGTCTAAAATTTTCATCGTAATGAAAACTGTAAAAAACACAATATCCAAAGTAACCACGCAGGTTTTGCGTGAGATGAAAGCAAACGGAGAAAAGATTGCAATGCTCACTGCATACGACTATTCAATGGCGAAAATTGTTGATGAAGCGAACATTGATGTGGTTTTGGTGGGAGATTCTGCCGCTAATGTGATGGCAGGACACGTAACCACTTTGCCGATCACGCTGGATCAAATGATTTATCACGGACAATCGGTCGTTCGTGCTGTGAAACGTGCGTTGGTCGTGGTGGATCTGCCCTTTGGAACCTATCAAGGCAATTCGAAAGAGGCACTTTATTCTGCCGTTCGTGTGATGAAAGAAACCGGCGCAGATGCCGTGAAGTTAGAAGGTGGAGAAGAAATTTTGGAATCTGTTCAGCGAATTCTTTCCGCAGGTATTCCTGTGATGGGACATCTGGGCTTGACCCCGCAATCCATCAACAAATTCGGAACCTACGTTGTTCGTGCAACAGGAAAAACAGAAGCCGAAAAATTGAAAAAAGATGCGGTTTTGCTCGAAAAAGCAGGCTGTTTCGGTTTGGTTTTGGAAAAAATCCCTGCGAAACTCACAGCAGAAGTTGTGCAGTCTGTTAAAATTCCTATTATCGGCATTGGTGCAGGTACTCCTGCCGATGGACAAGTGCTTGTTGTTCACGATATGCTCGGAATCACACAAGACTTCTCTCCGCGTTTCCTGCGCAGATACGCAAACCTAAACGAAATCATCGGAAACGCTACACGACAATACGTGAAAGACGTGAAGACGAAAGATTTTCCTAATAAAAAAGAACAATACTAATCAATTAATAATTAACAATTAACAATTAATCACTAATCACTAATCACTAATGAGGATTCTCTTTGAAGATAACCACCTAATTGCTATCAACAAGCGTGCCGGCGAAATTTCGCAAGGCGACAAGACCGGCGATGCGTGCATACTCGACAATGTTAAAGCGTTCATCAAGAAACGCGACAACAAGCCGGGCAATGTCTTTGTGGGTTTGCCTCATCGTTTGGATCGTCCAACATCGGGCGTGTTGCTCTTAACCAAGACCGACAAGGCTTTGGCACGTGTTAACAAACTTATTCAAGACCGGGAATTTCACAAAACCTATTGGGCAATTGTTCGTGAGAAACCTCCGAAAAATACGGAGAGGCTGACCCATTGGATGCAAAAAAACGAAAAGCAAAACAAATCCTACACTTCCGATGTGGAAAAAAACGGATGGTTGAAAGCGGAGTTAGAATACACTGTTATCGCTTCAAGTGAGAACTATTACTTGTTAGAAGTCAAATTGTTTACCGGTCGTCATCATCAGATACGTGCGCAACTTGCTGCAATAGGTTGTCCTGTTCGAGGAGATTTGAAATACGGCTTCGACCGCTCAAACCGAGATGGCTCTATCTCTTTGCACGCACGTTCTTTGGAATTTATTCATCCGATCAAGAACGAACTTGTAAAAATCATCGCACCCGCACCAAGCGAAAACCTCTGGCAGATATTGGAGCAATTAACAATTAACAATTAAGAATTAAGAGTGTATAAGCATTAACCATAATAACCAATTAACCACTAATCGTTAATCACTAATCACTAATCATTAAGAATGAACCCAACCCTAATCATATCCGTTATCGTTGCATACTTTTTGGTATTGCTGGGCGTTTCCTACTTTACCACACGGAAAGTCGATAACCAATCTTTTTACAATGGGAATCGTCGTTCGCCTTGGTATATCATAGCAATAGCGATGTTGGGAACGTCTATTTCGGGAGTAACGTTTGTGTCTGTTCCCGGTATGGTCATCAACGACGGGTTTGCATATATGCAGATGGTGTTTGGTTTTTTGTTTGGATATATCGCAGTGGCAGTGATTTTATTGCCGGTGTTCTACAAGATGAACCTGACCTCAATCTATGCCTACTTGGAAAAGCGTTTTGGGATGCGATCCTACAAAACAGGAGCGTCGTTTTTCTTGCTTTCACGAACCTTGGGATCGGCGTTTCGTTTGTATATCGTTGCAATCGTTTTGCAAAAAGCCGTGTTTGATGCGTGGAACGTACCTTTTCTCGTTACTGTTTCCGTTACGATACTGCTGATTTTCCTATACACACGCAAAGGTGGCATCAAGACCGTGATTTGGACGGATACCATTCAAACAATAGTTTTCTTGAGTGCGGTGGCTTTGTGTGTTTATCAAGTGAAAAACGCAATGAATTTGGATTTTTCGGAATTGTTCAAAACCATTGCAGATAGCGATATGTCGAAGATTTATGTGGATGATGTTTCCAACAATCGCTATTTTTGGAAACAGTTTTTAGCGGGAATTTTCACGGTTGTAACGATGACCGGCTTGGATCAAGATCAGATGCAAAAAAATCTCAGTTGCAAATCACTGAAAGATGCACGAAAAAATATGCTCACGTATGGGGCTTTATTCATTCCTGTCAATCTCGTGTTTCTCTCTCTGGGCGTGCTTTTGGTAACTTATTCTCAACAACTCGGACTGAATTTTTCCAACATCAAGGGCGACGAATTGTTCCCGATTTTGGCAACAAATATCAATCCCGAAACAGGAAGTCTTTATCTCGGAACTTTGGTCAGCGTGCTGTTTATTCTCGGCATCATTTCCGCTGCCTATTCCAGTGCAGATTCCGCACTAACCGCATTAACCACATCGTTTACGGTAGATATTCTCGGTGTGAAAAACGACGATCCGAAATTGGTAAAAAAACGCACGATTGTTCATATCTCCATTGCTGTTGCGTTGATATTTGTTATCGAACTCTTTCATCTCATCAACAATGAAAGTGTGATAAATTCCATCTACACAGTTGCGGGATACACGTATGGTCCTCTGTTAGGATTATTCGCATTCGGATTGTTTACGAAAATTTCCGTGAAAGATCGCTACATTCCCATCATCGCCATACTTTCGCCAATCCTTAGTTATATGCTGAACACCTTCGTTTTTGATTTCGGTTTTTCGATACTGATTATTAACGGCGCAATTTGTTTTATGGGATTATTGGCAATACGAAACCCCAATAACCCAATAGCCAAATAACCAAATCAACAAAAAATGAAACACCTAACCACAACCATCCTAATCTTCCTCGCCATGAGCAGTTCGGTTTTTGCGCAATACAAAATCGACAGCTACCGCTTTGGTTCGGAACGACCGAAGATTGGATTGGTGTTGAGTGGTGGCGGTGCGAAAGGAATTGCACACGTGGGTGTTTTGAAGACTTTGGAGGAGTTGAATATCCCGATTGATTATATCGGAGGAACGAGTATGGGTGCGGTGGTTGGAGGACTTTATGCGATGGGTTACACCGCTGCGCAGTTGGATACCATTATGCGAGAAACCGATTGGGCACGACTTTTCAACGATGCTCCTAACCGTGAATACGTAGGCGTTACAGAGAAAATCAACAACGACCCCTATATGCTTCGACTTTCCTATAAAGACGGAGAAATTTCAACGCTGACGAGAGGCGCAATTGGCGGACAAAATATAGATAATATGCTTAATCACTATCTGTTTGAAGCGTATAAATCAACTTCTTTTTCAGATTTGAAAATTCCGTTTTTTTGTGTGGGTACGGATTTGATCACAGGCGAATATGTAATCTTGGAGAAAGGCAATTTGGCACAGGCAATCCGTGCGAGTATGGCTGTTCCTACGGTTTTCGCACCGATAGAAATCGACGGACGTTTGCTGGCAGACGGAGGTTTGATTAACAATTTCCCTGTTTTGGAAACACGCAAAAGAGGGATGGATATTATCATCGGTGTGGATGCAGGCTATCAGTACAAAGACAAAGAAGAGTTGAAAGGTCTTGCGAATGTTTTGGAACAAGTCATTTTTATGAACGGACAGAATCTCAATGGAGAAAATCTTTCGGATTGCGATATTCTTGTTCATCCCGATGTTGAGAAAATTTCTGCGCTTGCTTTTTCTCGTGCAGATAAAATCCTTGAAAAAGGCTATGCAGCTGCGGATTCTGCACGTCCGGAATTGCAACATTTATCCGACCTTTTGAATGAAAAATACAAGCTTCCTATCGTTGAAAAAAAATTGTATATCCCTGAAGAAAAAATTCGTATAGACACCATTGTTCTGCACGGGAATCATCGATATTCTCGACAATACGTTTTGCAACGTCTTCAAATAAAAACACAGATTTTGGTTTCTGTGGAAGAGGTGGAAGAGTCCATTCAACGCTTGTTTGGCTCGCTGTCGTTCACGAAAGTAACATGTCATTTTGAGTTCTCCAACAGAGATACTTCAAGTGTGATACTGCACATTGATTTGATAGAAGCTCCGATGAACGAAATCAAAATTGGCATTCGTTATGATAATATCCGTAAACCTGCGTTGTTATTGGGATTTACAGCAAAAAATGTTCTTCTTCCTCAATCGGAATTAAACTTGGATATAGACTTGTCAACATTTGCTACAGCGAAGGCTCGTTACAGTGTTTCGCCTCAATTAAGACGTCGTAAAACGGAGAGATACTCCATTTGGAAACCCTCGTTTTTTGTGTCGTATATGTATTCGATGACGGAGATGTTCGACTACAATGTGAGTTCGGATAGTTTGCGGATTATGCGTGAAATGGAATATGCCATACACGGCCATAGAGCCTCGATTGGTGCGGAAATCAGTATGAAGAACAACCTTTGGGGAACAGGACTTTTTTACGACCATACCTATTCACGTGAACACGTTGGTGGCGATGGACAGATCTTGACTTCGCAGTATTGGTATCCGCAGATCTACTATCTGCACAACAGTTTCGACAGAAAGAATTATCCTCAAAAGGGAGCATTTGTCGAAGCGCGCGGACGTGCGCTGTTCAGCACCGATCGGGAGGTTGAAGGGAAACCCTTGGTGCGAAAGTTCGGGACTTACTACTTAGACGCACGTTATGCAATACCCTTATCTCCACGAACAACGTTCTATCCCGGCCTATCTGTTGCGGGAACATTTGTATTTAACAAGGAAGACCAAGTTCAGAATCATATCAGTCAACAACAGAAATTTTATCACGGTGGTTTATTTCAGTTGCCATACGTGAACCATACTCCATTTGTGGGACTTTTCTTTATGCAACAAAACGGTCTTTATGCCGTAAGCACTCAATTTAATTTACAACACGAGATATTGAAAGATCTCTATCTTTCCGCACGACTCGGAGCACTCAAAATTGAAGACGACATCACACAGATGAATAATTTCAAACACATAACGATTGGCGCAGGAGTTTCCGCATCCTACAACACTTCGGTAGGACCTATCGGAATAACCATCCACGGCGCAAACCAAAGCTCCGTTGGCGTATTTGTGAATTTCGGATTTTGGTTTTAATTACAATTCCAAATCCACATCGTGCAACTCAACCCAAGGCAAACCTTGTTTGTTCAGTTGATCCATAAACGGATCGGGGTCAAATTCTTCAACGTTGAACACGCCGTCTTTTTTCCAAAGACCTTTCAAATACATCATCGCTCCAATCATCGCCGGAACGCCTGTAGTATAACTCACACCCTGCGTGCCGGTTTCGCGATACGCAACTTCGTGACTGCAATTGTTATAGATATAGAATGTCTTCGGTTTACCTTGTTTATCCAAGCCCTTGATACGACAGCCTATCGAAGTCCATCCGGTATAATTTTCGCCCAAATCGCCCGGATTCGGTAATACGGCTTTCAAAAATTGAATAGGAACAATTTCTTTGCCCTCGTAGAGAATAGGCTCTATGCCTGCCATTCCGATGTTTTGAATCACACGGAGATGGGTCAGATACTCCTGTCCGAACGTCATCCAAAAGCGTGCACGTTTCAATGTGGGATAGTTCTTTACTAAGGATTCAAGTTCTTCGTGATAAATCAAATACGATTCCTTTGGGCCAATGTTTGGATAGGTAATCGCATGATGAATTTCGTGAGGTTGGGTTTCTATCCATTGTCCGTTTTCCCAGTATTTACCGGGTTGCGTAACTTCACGAATGTTGATTTCAGGATTGAAGTTTGTTGCGAAAGCCTTTCCGTGGTCGCCTGCGTTGCAGTCAACGATGTCGAGATAATGGATTTCGCTGAAATGATGTTTCATTGCGTGTGCAACGAAGATACTCGTAACGCCCGGATCGAAGCCACAACCGAGGATTGCAGTAATTCCCTTTTGTTTGAAACGATCTTGATATGCCCACTGCCATTTGTATTCGTATTTAGCCTCGTCAATAGGTTCGTAGTTTGCTGTATCTAAATAGCTTACGCCTGTTTCTAAACAAGCATCCATAATGGTTAAATCTTGATAAGGCAAAGCCAAATTCACAACCAAATCGGGTTTTGTTTCGTTGATCAGTTTGACCAATTCCGGAACGTTGTCGGCGTTGACCTGCGCGGTTTGAATGTTTTTTCCGGGCAGTGCTTTTGCGATAGCATCGCATTTGGATTTTGTACGACTGGCGATAACGACTTCGCTGAAAACATCCGTGTTTTCCGCCATTTTATGGACAGCAGCAGTAGAAACGCCACCTGCTCCAATAACTAAAACTTTGCTCATAAGATTTTTTTGTTGCAAAGATACAAAAAAAAATGAAACTTTGTTTCATTTTTTTTGTTGAACTGTTGAATTGTTTAATCGTTTAATTGTTTTTCACTAATCACTAATCACTAATCACTAAAAAAATGAAATGCATTAGCATTTCATTTTTTTTTCGTATCTTTGCAAAAAATAAACTATCATGGTCATCGGAATAACGGGCACTATCGGTGCCGGAAAAGGAACAATAGTAGATTATTTGGTTTCACAGAAAGGTTTTTTGCATTTTTCGGTGCGGGATTTTTTGTGTGAAGAGATTGAACGGCGCGGATTGCCGATAAATCGAGATACGATGGTTGTTGTGGCAAACGATTTGCGTGCAACGCATTCGCCGTCTTATATCGCCGATCAATTGCTTGAACGTGCCTTGAAATCCGGCAAGAACGGAGTTATTGAAAGTATCCGTGCGGTGGGCGAAATTGAGAGCTTGCGCAAAAATAAAAATTTCATCTTGTTTGCCGTTGATGCAGACATTCACAAACGTTATGAACGCATTGTTCTGCGTAAATCGGCAACGGACAACATTGATTTCGACACGTTCGTGGAGAACGAAAAACGTGAGATGAATACCACCGATCCTACCAAACAAAATTTGAGCGAGTGCATAAAAAAAGCCGATTATGTTTTTAATAACGATAAAGACATAATCGACTTGCAACGTTCTGTAGAACAGGTTATACAATCATTGTAGGGGCAGGTTTGAAACCCACCCCCACGATGTGCATTAATTCACCTTCATTTCTCTGAATCCCATTTTTGCGTATTCCCCTGATGTTAATTTATCTTTGATTGAGGCAAACGCATTCACAGTGTATTCCACGTCTTCCAAACTATGGATGGCTGTAGGGATTAAGCGCAAAAGAATAATACCTTTCGGAACAACCGGATATGTAACAATCGAACAGAAAATTCCGAAATTTTCACGTAAATCGTAGGTCAACTGAGTTGCCTCGTCCACCGTTCCGTTAAGCATAACGGGCGTTACAGGCGTATTTGAAACACCGATACTGAAACCTTTTGCCTTCAATCCGTTTTGCAAAGCGTTCACAATTGTCCACAGTTTTTCTTGGTATTCCGGGTGTTTACGCATCAAATCCAAACGTTTCAAAAGACCAATAACGATAGGCATTGGCATAGATTTAGCGTAGATTTGCGAGCGTAAATTGTAAGTCAGATAACGAATCATATCTTTATTTCCTGCAACAAATCCTCCAATCAGTGCGAACGATTTTGCAAATGTAGCGAAATACAAGTCGATTTCATCTTGAACGCCTTGGAATTGTCCGGCTCCTGCGCCCGTCTTTCCTATTGTTCCGATGCCGTGTGCATCATCAACAAGCAGGCGGAAATTGTATTTTTTCTTCAATTCCACAATACCTTTCAAATCGCCTTGATCGCCCACCATTCCGTAAACACCTTCGGTAATAACCAAAATACCACCTCCTGTTTCTTCAACAATACGTGTAGCGTGTTGCAGTTGCTTTTCGCAGGATTCCATATCGTTGTGCTTGAAAGCAAAACGCTTACCCATGTGCAAACGGCAACCGTCAATGATACAAGCGTGTGCTTCTGCATCATATACAATCACATCGTGGCGATCAACCAATGCATCAATCGTTGAAACCATCCCTTGATAGCCAAAATTGAACAGATACGCATCTTCTTTGAAGACGAATGCGGCGAGTTCGTTTTGCAACTGTTCGTGATACTTGCTGTGTCCCGACATCATCCGTGCTCCCATCGGATAGCCCAAACCCCACTCTGCTGCGGCTTTTGCATCGGTTTCACGCACTTCCGGATGATTGGCAAGTCCTAAATAATTGTTTAAACTCCAGCATAATTTTTCCTTGCCTTGGAACATCATGCGTGCTTGGATGGGTCCCTCGAGTTTAGGGAACATGTAGTAACCGTGAGCAAATTCAGCATATTTGCCTAATGGTCCGAAATTTTCTAAACGTTTTTTGAAAATATCCATTGTGATTGATAATTATGTAAAAATTTTTACAAAAGTACATAAAATTTTTGAATTATGCGCAATTCTTTGAAATTTTTTTTAGGTATCTGCACGAGAATGCATTTATATTGTGGTTTTTGGTAAAAATGTTATCTTGGGTTTGCATTTTTTTTGTATCTTTGCGAAAAAAAAATAAAACAAAAAAAATAAATCACACGTGAAAAATTTTCTAAAATCCTCGTTTTTTCTCATCTTTATAGGAATTTCAGCAATTTCCTTTTCGCAAACATCAGACAGTTTGCCTCAAAAATTATCTCAATCCATAAAATTGGATGGTGTCATCAAAACAAAGCTCGAAGTCAGCACAGAGTCGGGCGTTTCGCGTTTCAACGTGCGCAATTCCCGGATTGGATTGCGTGGCGATTTCGGTAAGTATCTGAGCTATCGTGCGCAAATAGAGTTGAGTAACGAAGGAGTGTTTTCTCCGTTAGACTTGCACGGTATTCTGAAACCGATGAAAAACCTGTCGATCCAATTCGGTCAAACGAGCATTCCTTTCGAGAATGGTTATGTGATCACACCTGCGGAAATGATGTTCGCAAACCGTGCATTTGTAGGGAAATACTTTACTCCGGGTTCGCGCGACATTGGTGTTGTTGCGCTATACAAATTTCGTGTAGCAAACCTTCCTTTTGAGGCGCAAGCCGGAACGTTCAACGGAGGAAAAATCAACAATCCTACATGGACAGATAAACCTTCGTATGCGTTTCGTTTGATCGCAGGAAGTATGGATGGATTAAGGGTTTCAGCGAAAGCATACAAATACGACAGCGATGTGATCGACCATTTCCTTTGCGGTATGGATGTGCACTATGCAAACAAGCGTCTTCGTTTGGAAACGGAGGTGATGAACCGCCATTCCTATACGGCAGACGAAGATCTGTTCGGAGCCTACGCACAGGCGGCATACACAATGGATATTGCCCTTGCAAAAATGTTTCACAACCTTACGCCTGCCATTCGTTGGGATGCAATGGGCTACGACGTGTGGAACGAAGGTTTTGATGTGAACAGGATTACCGCAGGCGTGGATTTCGGACTGTCATTTCTTCCGTATGAATCTCTTCTGCGCTTGAATTATGAACACTATTTTTTGCGTGGAGATAGCATCTTCCCCGACTTTGAAGACCGCGACCCACACGTTTCCGATCATAAAATAACCGTTGAACTTGTGGTTCGTTTTTAATTTTGCCATTTCAATTTTTTTTTGTATCTTTGCACTCCCAATTGAATTTGGTATCCGGTTCCGTAGCTCAGCTGGATAGAGCAACAGCCTTCTAAGCTGTGGGTCGCGCGTTCGAATCGCGCCGGAATCACAAAATAAAAGCGACAAAAACGTCGCTTTTATAGTATAATGCAAGGTTCAAATCTACCTAAAATATCAATCTGCGTGGATGCTGCGTGTTCGGGAAATCCCGGAACGATGGAGTATCAAGGCGTTGAAACCGCTACTAAACGACAGATTTTTCATCAAGGTCCGTTCAAAGACGGAACAAACAATATCGGCGAATTTCTCGCATTGGTGCACGGTTTAGGCTATCTAAAAAAACACGGTTACGACAATGTACCGATTTTTACAGATTCCGTTACTGCGATGGCTTGGGTGCGTAACAAAAAAGCTAAAACAACATTGGCGCGAACAGATAACAATGCAATTCTCTTCGACCTTGTTGCACGTGCCGAAAATTGGCTAAAAAACAATACATACAAGAATCCTATAATCAAGTGGGACACCGATAAATTAGGTGAAATTCCCGCTGATTTCGGACGAAAATAAATCTACTCACGTGCCATCTTTTGTCGAAATACTAGCACTTATCCTCTCCGGCATCATTGTTGCATTCATCAACACCTTTGCAGGCGGGGCTTCCGTGATTTCAATCTCGCTGTTTATGGTTTTGGGATTATCGCCGTTTCAAGCAAATGTAGTGAATCGTGTGCCCGTGTTCTTCCAAACAATGGCATCGTCCTACATCTTTTTTAAGAAAAAAGTATTGGATTTGAAACAGGGTTTGAAACTCGGATTACCTACAATAGCAGGCTGTTTGATAGGAACAAACATTTCTGTTGCAATCAATCAAAGAGTTTTTGATGTTGCATTGGGTTTGATTTTGCTGATGATGTTGTTTTTCATCTTCTGCAAACCGGAACGATGGCTGAAAGGAAGTCCCAAATCTTTGCAGAAAAAATTCGATTGGCAATCTTGTGTGGTATTCTTTTTGATAGGCATATACGCAGGTTTTCTGCACGTTGGAGTGGGTTATCTGTTCCTCGCAGCATTGGCTCTGATGTTGGGTTTCGATTTATTGAAAGCAAATGCGATGAAAAATTTCCTTGTGCTTTTGTATTCGCCGTTTGTGTTGGGATTTTTCATCATCAATGGAGATTTGACAACGGAAATGCTTGTCATCGGCTGTATTCACGCAATCGGAAACATAATAGGGGCAAGCCTTGCAACGCATCTGGGTATGCAATGGGGCAATAATTTTATCCGCTGGCTGATGCTGATTGTGATTGTTCTTACAGCAATGAAACTCTTCGGATTTATTGATTTTGCTTGGCTTTCGGAGTTGATGCCGAAACGATAATTATAAATTATTTCGGATCTGTGTGGATGAAATATCCATCAAAGGAGCATCGAAAATGGTTACGTTCGGATGCTTGAAATGCGCATTTGGAGCGACATTGGGACGAGGATATACAAAAATCTTATACCTGTTCAAAATGTTTTCAAACGATTTCCATTGTTCAATACTTTGCAAACTGTCGGCACCCATAATGATTGAAAACTCTGTGTTGGCGTAGGTTTCCGACAATCGTTTGAGTGTGTCAATCGTATATGAGGGTCTGGGCATATCCCATTCTATCGTGCATACAGACATCTTGGAACGCTCGCCAATAGCAGATTCCAGAAGATCAAAACGCTTTTCTTCCGACCATAAAACATCCGGATTTTTCAATGGATTTTGAGGCGACAACACAAACCAAATCTCATCCACCGGCGCGTGTTCGAGCATATATTCGGCAATCGCCAAATGCCCGCTGTGCACGGGATTGAAAGAGCCAAAGTAGAGTCCGATGCGAGGCATCTTTACACAAAACGGCGTTGTAGAAAATCAATCAAAGTTACGTATGCAGTGGAGTCTTCACGCCAAGCATAGCGTTCTTTGAGAGGTGCCAAAATGACGTGGGCAGCATCTAAATGCTCTGCATCGCTAAGCAAAAGAATCGTATCGGTATATTCTTTCATATTGCCCTTGAAAAGCTCGTTGATGAACAGAAATTTTTCATTGATTCCGATAGCGGATTTCAAATCACGAATTTGTTTCACTGCCGTATTTACCGTGCTCACGTTGCTGAAAGCCATTGCTTCATTCAATGAAGAATCAGGTGTTTTGTAACGATCGGCAATGGTTTGCAACGAAGAAAAAATATCGGGAATCGGGTTTTGTGCCAGCGTTTTTTCTTCAATGCCGGATTCTTCAAAAGTCGTTTCGATCTGCAAAAGGGGAGCCTCTTCAACAGGCGAAATGCTTGATGCGGCAGGTGTTTCCGTAAACTCTACGATTTCCGAAACTTCAGCAACTTCTGCAACCGCAATGTTTGTTTTTTCTTCTACAATTTCTTCTTTTATTGTTTCTTCAAAATCCATTTTGATTTCAGGAGCAAATTCATTTGCAACCTCTTCCTGTATGGATTCCACTATTTTCGTTATTGTTTCCGTTGCTTCGGTAACGATACGCTCTTCGACTTCCTTCGTAATGATGGGTTTTTCAACCACTTTATGTATAGAACTTGTGGCAGGATGTCCGTTTGCAGGATATATCTGTGCGCGTTCCAACTCGCAAATTTGTTCATACAATGTTCGGATGTTCGATTTTAGAATGTCCAAGTGAATCAACGGAATGTTTTTTCCGAATTTGTTCATTGTGTCCACTTGTGTCATAATGACTTCCAATTTGTCCACAATACGAGTTTGCAATAACGATTTCGACATAATACAGATGATTTTAAAGTTTCAGAAACGTTCAATATCCGATACAAAAATAATCAACATTTATTGATATTCGTATAGTGATTTGGAATAATTTTTAACAGGCTTGCGTTAATTGTTTGTTATTTAATCATTTGTTTAGGCGGCGTGCATTTTTAACAATTTATAACATTTTTTTGAATTTTGCGTTGTTTTTTTGCTTATTTTTGCCGGAAAAATAAAATCATGGCAAAAAATAAAATATCTTCAAATTTCAATGCGAAGTTAAGTTGAATTACGGCTACTTTTGGTGTGCCGTTCCATTTTACTAAAAAAAGCGACCCTGTTTTACTTTTTGTCCTTTAAGCCGTAAATTGTAAATTTGTAAATCGTACATTGATTACTATAGGGTCAACACCTTTTACCTTTTTACCGTTCACATATATAACGGGAAAAACCACAATTTCGTATATTTTTTAAGTTAAAGTTTTTTAACATATACGAAAAAATAATAAAAATCAATTAGAAAAATTTATCTTTTTTGCAAAATACATTTTTTTTGCATTAAGGAAAACCTTGTATTTTACTGATTAAAACAGATGTAATGTGTAGAAAAGGCTTGTTTTGGAGTGTGAATTTTGTAAAAAACCGTGTTTTTTCTGCAATTTTTTTGCAATTGTTGCGTATTTCTGTGTTTTTTTGTAGTTTTCTTGCAAAAGATATTTTTTTTTTGTAACTTTGTGGCCTGAATTCTAAAACGAAATTTGCCAATGAAAAAATAACGTGCGGTTCCGCACTCCAAAACACATATTATAAATGTAGCGTTTTTGCTTTTATTTCTTGCTTATTGAAACTACCATTTTAAGAGGCAACCAAGAGAAAGGCGAGAACGCTCACGTGGTAAGACACGTGGGCTTTTCTCAATTTATTTGGTTGCACAGGTTATGGTAGACCTCAATAAGCAAGTAAAAAAAGATTAGGTCCACGTTTTTTTTATGTCCTCCCCAAATATATTTTTGGAATCCCATACACAGAAATGTATTAATAAAAAATAAAATTACCACGTATGAAAAACAATGTGCAAATTTTTGCTATTATAGCAATGATTTTCATTCTCGGTTGTGCTCAGGCACAGACGACTTCTGCTGTTCGTTTAATGACGGGCGGAGAAATTAGCAACACCATCATCTACAACAATCCAAAATTAAATCCTGTTCCGAATAGTGTTTTGATCGAACACTCCATTTCGGATTCGATTTTGATTGGTATCGGTAACATTTCGTTGCTGACCACCTCTCCGTTCAGCGGAACCGATTATCGGATTAACAAGAACAGCCCCGCATATAATGCAGGTCGCAATTCCGATTTAAGGAACAAAGACACCTTGGGATTGGCTTATTATCCTCGTGTTGCTTGCGACACGCTCGACATCGGTGCGTATGAACATCAAATTGAAAAGACGGAGGTTTTTTCAAATCCTCAGGCGCAACATATTTGCGAGGATGATCGTCCTGTGTTGAGTGTGGATGCCTACGGGACAAACGTAACTTATCAATGGCAACGCAATGGAGTGGATATTGCAGGAGCAGTGGGAAAAACCTACACGATTACGGGAGCGTTGAGCGATAGTGGCACATATCGAGTTATTGTCAACGGCGACTGTTGCAGCGATACTTCGGCGGAAGCGGAAGTCAAGATAGATGCTAAGCCCATGGTTTTAGCGATGAACGATACAACCATTCTTTCGGGGGAAAATGTAACCCTTCGAATTTTGGCATCCGTAGGAACAACCTATTGGATGAAAGAAGACCGTGTTACTCCGGTATTCGACACCAACCTTATGGATATTACTGAAACGGTAACATATATTGCGTTTGCACGCAATGGTGTTTGCACGGATGTAGCAGAAGATTCCGAAACGATTACGATTAGCGGAGTACCCTGCGAAATCAAGACCAAATCCGATACTGCACTTTGCCCCAGCGAACCCTATCGTTTGCTTGTGGATATGATGGGTTCAACAACGGTTTTCAAGAAATGGGTTATTGCAGGCACTGCGATAGAATATGCGAACGCCACGATTGTACGCCCCGAAATGGAAACACGCTATGTGGCTATTGGTGAAGCTACCGATGGTTCGGGAGAAACATGTAGCGATACGCTGACGATCAATATCCATCAGATAGATTTGCAAGTAACAGCATCCATTATAACAGTTTGCGAAGATTCTTTGATAACGCTCAGTTCCACGCCTTCAATCGGTGTGAAATGGTACACCCTTTCGGGAGATTCTGTGGGTAGCGGAAATACAACACTTATGCCACCTCAAAACACGGTTACGCAGTATGTTGCCGTTTGGGAAAATGGTGTTTGCTCCGATCGCGATACCGTAAAGGTTTACTCCAACCCTCCCGCCATCAGAGCATTCTCTGAAGACACAACCGTTTGCGAGGGCGAACCGATACACCTAACTACAAACGTGGAAGTTCAATTCGTACTCTGGAAAAATAAAACCACAGGTGTCAATCTGCAAGAAGATCCTACTATTTATCCTACGGAGTCGGGCATTTACGAAGCATGGGTGTATGACTCTCTTTGTGGGGATGTGTCTGTTGAAGTTGCGATAACCGTTCGTTCGAAACCGGCATTTGCAGTGGATATGCCGGATACGGCGTTTTGCAAGGATGATGTATTTTCGTTGACGGCTGTTCCCGAAGCATCGTATTGGACACTTTTAGACGGAACCCATATTCATCAAACAAGCATCACAGCGAACACTTCGGAAACCTACATAGCGGTGTATGAAGATGCCGATGGAATTTGCACGGTAGCAGATACCGTTACAGTGGACGTTGAAACCCTCCTTATTACGGCTTGTGAGGATACAACGATAACGAGGGGCGACAGTATGGTGCTTTGGTCAACTCCCATAGCCACGTTGTGGGTAGAACTTGACAGCGGAGACACCTTGACTTCATTGACGATAACACCGCAAGACACAACCGCTTATGTTGCCATTTTACAGTCATCACGTTGCGAAGTAAAAGACACCGTTTTCGTGTATATTCAACAAGCGGATACGTTTCTTGTAGAGATATTTTCCGACATCGAATGTTATGAAGACAGTGGTTGGGCATTCGTTAAGGTGTATGGCAACACAGGACCTTACACGTATTTATGGAGCAATGATTCCACGGAGTCCGAGATTGCCGGTTTACCTGCCGGAACAACATACAGCGTAACGGTTACGGATGCTTCCGGGAAAACAGAAATCAGAACCACCACGGTACCTCTTGGAGAACCGGTCGTAGCCTACAACACCGTCAGTTCCGACAATGAGAATTGTGATAACGGAAGGATTTCCGTGACGGTTAGCGGAGGAACTCCTAAACCCGATGGAACGTACTATTACTCGTGGAACGACGGCTACACTTCGGATAACAACGGATCTCGTTTCAATATCGAATCGGGTATATATCTGCTTACAGTAACGGACGACAGAGGTTGCGAAAGTGAAACGGAAATCACCCTGATCTGTACGTACAAACGCGTGATGCCCACGCTGTATATCTCACCGAACGGCGATGGAGATAACGATTTCCTTAGTATCAAACACATCGAACGCTATCCGCTGAACAGAGTAACGATTATCAATTCCTACGGAGAAGAGATCATTCGATATCAGAACTACAACAATATGGACATTATCTGGAACGGTCGCAACACCTCCGACAAGATTCTTCCCGATGGCGTGTATTTCTACGTTGTTGAGGCGGAAGACATCGAACCCATGGCGGGATGGTTGTTGATGGGAGCATCTAAAAAATATTAGTGATTAGTGATTAGTGATTAGTAGGGGCGAGGCAAGCCTCGCCCAACAAATAACCAAATAACCAAATAAGCAAATAAATAAGCAATGAAAAAAATATCAATTCTAATAACAATAATGTTCGCTTGTTCCGGCAGTGTTTTCGGACAATTAGGCACACCTTTGTCGCAGTATTCAGGCAATCAGATTGTGTACAATCCGGGCTATGCAGGTATGTT